>Ga0081534_100057_pt1 | contig 43114 bp, 44 predicted proteins | sample MonGeyMetagenome_FD_71019 | JGI IMG/M metagenome (GOLD analysis project Ga0081534, IMG submission 71019) | Hypoxic/sulfidic aquatic microbial communities from Monarch Geyser, Yellowstone National Park, USA - MG (SPAdes) v1 (version 2) | ecosystem: Environmental > Aquatic > Thermal springs > Hot...
CCTCGAGGACATGATAAAATCGAGCGTGGCCTACGGCATAATAGTCGTCGAGAGGGGGGAGGCGGTGCTGGCGGTGCTGAGGGGCGGCCAGTACGAGGTGCTCAAGACCGTCCAGTTCTTCGTCCCCGGGAAGCACAGCGCCGGCGGCCAGTCGGCCAACCGCTACAAGCGACAGACGGAGCATCTGGCCGAGGTGTTCTACAAGCTGGTGGCGGAGGAGGCCAACAGGGCCTTTCTCTCCATGCCAGGCCTCAAGGGCCTGATCGTGGCGGGGCCCGGCCCGACCAAGGAGGACTTCCTGGAGGAGGGGGGGCTCGACTACCGGCTACGCGACAAGGTGCTGGCCGTGGTCTCGGCCTGTTGCGCCAACGAGTACGGCGTCAAGGAGGCCATTATGAACTCGCAGGAGCAGCTGAAGGAGACCGAGTACGTCAAGGCCAAGGAGCTCATGGACAGGGTGATGTACTATGCGGTGAAGAAGAGCGAGTACATGGTCTACGGCAAGGAGAACGTCGTCAGGGCTATGGACATGGGCATAGCTGAGGTCGTCGTCGTGGCCGAGGAGCTCGGGGAGGACGAGGTGCTCGACATAGTCATGAGGGGCGACTCGAAGGGGGTGAAGGTCGAGATCGTGCCGAGGGGCGTGGAGGAGGGGAAAACCCTAGTGCAAGCCTTCGGCGGGTACGTGGCCCTCCTCAACACGCCGGCCTGGGTCCTCGAACAGCAGACCGTTGCCGCCCGCTGAGCCCGCCGGAGGGGGCTGAGAGGGGGCGCCTGCCCGCGAGGCGGCCCTATACGCGGACATCTCGGCCACGTATTCGGCCGACAGCACGGCTAGGCCTACGTACTCGACCGGCGGAAGGAGGGACAGCACGTAGCCTACGGCGAACAGGGCGAGCGCCACTCTGAACAGGCCGAGGGATGTGCGCCTGTGGAGATCCCTCAGGGTGAGGGCCTTGGCCGCGGCCAGGATGAGCTCGAGCGCGAGGACCACCGCGATGATGCCCAGCAGGGCGGGCTCGCGGCCTATGGCGACGTACAGCGCGGCCGGGTTCGCCAGGGCGCGGACGGCAAGGGCCGGACGGCCGGCGAGGTAGGCCGCCACCGACGCGGCGAATATCAGAGCCACGGCGACCAGCGCCACGGGCCCCCATGCCAGCCACCAAGCCCACTTGAAGCCGAGCCTGTGGAGCGCCCTATACCCCCTGAAGATGTAGAGGAAGAACACGGCGATGAGCCCAACGGCCAGGACGGCGAGGGCGGCGGAGGCGGCGAGCAGCGCGGATCTCGGCCCCAGGAGCCCTACGGCGAGCATGACGAGGCCCACTAGAATCAACGCCAGTTGGTACAGGAACCCTCTGTAGAGAACCTCCATGGCCTCTCTGAAGTCCACGAGGCCGGAAACGCCGACATTAATAAATATTCAGCGGAGACGGCCCATGGGCTCCGCCAGGCCCGACGCGGCCGAGGTCCCCGTCGAAGCGCCCGAGGGCCTCCACGCCCTCTTCCTGAGGGGCCGCTTCCCCGAGGAGCTCAACGTGGAGCTCTTCGGCGGCTGGGGCAGGCTCGCCGTCGTCAAGATCTTCAAGGGGCGGCCGCCCCACTACGCCCCCTGGGCGGAGCTGTTCGGCGCGTCGCCGCATCTCTACGGATCGCCGGCCGAGCTCGCCATATTTAGATGGATACACCGCGCGCTGCCCTCAGGCTCCAACCTCTACGCCGAATACGTCGGAGACGCCGAGACGGAGAGGCAGCTGAGATCCGGCGTCCCGCCCCCAGCGACTAGGCTGGGCGCAGTGCTTCTGAGGTCCGGCTTCCTGGCCACGGCGGATATGTACTTCCCGGAGGGCGGCAGAGAGGGCGGGCAGAAGATCAGAGCGGTCCGGCTCTAGGGCCAGTCGGCGTGCCTACCCCGAGGAGTCCTCTGGCCCGATGGCGCGAGGCGCCGTCCCGGCCCATCCTCCGTAGGGCTCGGGCGGCCGGTCGGAATCGGCCTACCCCACGTCTCAGCCGGCGTCCAGCTCCCTCACGTGCTCGTCGGGGAGCTTCCAGCCGTAGGCGCCGGCGAACTCGAGGACGCCCTCGGGCCTGGTGGTCCTCGGTATGGGCACCACCGCCGGCTTGTCCATGAGCCAGCGCAGAGCCACCTGGACGGGCGTCTTTCCGAGCCTCTCGGCTATGCGCCGTATCCTGTAGTTCTCGACGACCGCGCCTCTGGCCAGAGGGCTGGCGGCCAGGTAGAGCAAGCCCTCGCGTTGGGCGTAGGGCAGGACCCCATGCTCGTCGAGCCTGTTGATGTAGCTATAGACATTCTCCAACGCCGCCAGGTCGTATTTCTTGGCGCATTTCCTCGCCCGCTCGGCCGTATCCACATCGACGTTGCTGAGACCCCAGAACCTTATGACGCCCCTATCGATCAGCTCCTCGAAGGCCCTCACGGCCCTACATATGTCGGGGAGCGGGCCGTGCGGCATATATACATCGATGTAGGTGCCGAGCCTCCTCGCGCTCGCCTTAGCCGCCAGCGTTATCTTCTCCACGTCGTCCGGCCAGAACTTGGTGATGACTATTACCTTATCCCTATCCTCCCTCGCGAAGGTCGAGAGGGCCCTCCCCACCAGCTCCTCGGCGTGGCCCCCGCCGTATATCTCCGACGTGTCTATAACAAAAATGCCGTTGGCCAAGGCGTTGGCGAGGACCGCGAGATGCCGCTCGTCCCTCGACGTGTCGGCCCGCCAGAGGTCGCCGCCGAGGCCGGAGGTCCCTAGGCCCAACGCCGAGACGCACCCCACCGCCTTGAAGCACTTCTTCTCCATGTACCCCATCTGCCGTTGATTTAATAAGATTCCCAGCCCAGATCCAGGGCCGGCCTCCGCCGAGGGAAAGGCGCGGTGGAGGTCGGGAGGCCGAAACATAAATAAATAGATGCCGTGTCTGGCATGGTCAAGGTGGTCAAGAGGGACGGGAGAGAGGAGGAGTTCATCCCCGAGAAGATAGTGGTCAGCGTGTTGAAGGCCGGCGCGCCTCTGGACGTGGCGAGGAGGATAGCCAGGAAGGTGGAATGCGCCGTCTCCGACAGCGAGACCGTCACGGCCAGGGACATAGCCAAGGTGATCCTCGCCGAGCTCAAGAAGGCCAACGAGGAGTGGTACAGAAACTGGGTGATCTTCGACAAGGCGGTGAAGCGGAGACATACCGACAAGGAGCTCCAAATCTAGCCTTTTCTGGCCTTATACGGCTCCGGCCGGGCGCCCGTTGGGTAGGCGCCGAAGACGCCGGGAAAAACGGCTATTTCTGTAGGAGCCTCTTCAGCACGTAGGGCAGTATCCCGCCGTGCTTTATGTACTCGACCTCGGCCCAGGTATAGACCGCGGCCTTCGCCTTGACCTCGTCCACACGCCCGTCCCTTCTGTGTATCCTCAGGGTGACCTCCTTGCCGGGCGCCAGATCCTCGAGGCCCAGCACGTCCACGGTCTCAGACCCGTCCATACCCAGGCTGTCGGCCGTCACGCCGGGCGGAAGCTGTATGGGCACTATCCCGACCATGGTGAGGTTGGAGCGGTGTATCCTCTCGAAGCTCTCGGCTATCACGGCCTTTATGCCCAGGAGCTTCGGCCCCTTGGCCGCCCAGTCCCTGCTCGAGCCGGCGCCGTAGGTCTTCCCGGCGAGCACCACTAGCGGCGTGCCCTCCTGTCTGTACCTCTCGGCCGCCTCGAAGACGGTGGTCTTGATCCCCTCGGGGTATTTGATGGTGTACCCGCCCTCGAGGCCCCCGCCCATCTTGTTGGTGTAGCCCTTGCTCCAGAACGTGCCTCTGACCATCACCATCCAGTTGCCCCTCCTGGCGCCGAATGTGTTGAAGTCCTTGGGCTGCACGCCCATGGACTCCAGGAACTTGCCGGCGGGGCTGTCCCTGGGTATCGAGCCGGCGGGCGATATGTGGTCCGTGGTTATGCTGTCGCCCAGTATCAAGAGGGGCCTTGCGTTAACTATATCTCCGGAGATCGGCCTCCCCTCGAAGAGAGGCGACGGCTGTATGTACGTGTCGTCGGGCCTCCACGGGTAGAGGTCGCCCGAAGGCGCCTTGAGCTCGCCCCACTCTGGGACCAGCTCACCCGCCTTGGAGTACTTCTCGACGTATACCTTCGGGTCCATGGCTCTGGACACGGCGTCGTTGACCTCCTCGGGCGAGGGCCATATGTCCCTCAGATAGACGGGCCTCCCGTCCCTGCCGTGCCCGAGGGGCTCCCTGGAGAGGTCCTTCAGCACCGTGCCGGCCAGCGCGTAGGCCACCACCAGCGGGGGCGAGGCCAGATAGGCCGCCTTGACGTCCGGATGTACCCTCCCCTCGAAGTTGCGGTTGCCCGACAGAACGGCGGCGGGCATCACGTCGCCCTCCCTAATCGCCTTGGCCACGGGCTCGGGCAACGGGCCCGAGTTGCCTATACAGGTGGTGCAGCCGTACGCCACCACGTGGAAGCCCAGCCTCTCGAGATGCTGCAGGAGGCCGGCGCGCCTCAAGATCTCCTCGACGGCGCGGGAGCCCGGCGCGAAGCTGGTCTTGACGTAGGGCGGCACCTCCAGCCCGGCCTCCACGGCCTTCTTGGCCAAGAGGCCCGCCGCCGCGAGCAGATAGGGATTTGAGGTGTTTGTGCAGCTGGTGATGGCCGCTATGGCGACGTCGCCGTCGCCGAACTCCACCCTCCTCCCGCCTATCTCCACCTCCACGGCCTTCCTCTTCTCCCGCCTCTTCCTCTGGACCAGGAACTCCAGAAAGCTCTTGGGCACGTCGGCCAGGCCGCGCCTCTGCCACGGGAGGGTCGGGCCGGCCGCCGACGGCTCGACCGCTGAGAGGTCGAAGTCCACGACCTGGCTGTACTCGGCCCCCTCGACGCCGCCGAAGACCCCCTGCTCCTCGTAGTACCTCTTCACGAGGGCCGCGAGGTCCTCGGGCCTGCCTGTCGCCGCGAGGTAGTCTAGGGTGTTGCCGTCGACGGGGAACAGGCCGGTCGTGGAGCCGTATTCGGGCGCCATGTTGGCTACGGTGGCCCTATCGGGGACGGACAGCTTGCGTACCCCCTCGCCGAAGAACTCGACGAAGGCGTCCACGACGTTGACCTTCCTCAAGGCCTCGGTGACCGCGAGGACTATGTCGGTGGCGGTGACGCCGGGCTTGGGCTCGCCGTAGAGCCTCACGCCCACGACCCTCGGCACCTTTATGGTTATGGGCTCGCCCAACATGGCGGCCTCGGCCTCCACTCCCCCGACTCCCCAGCCGACGACCCCCAGCCCGTTTATCATGGTCGTGTGGCTGTCCATGCCCACCAACGTCTCGAAGAAGGCGGAGTCGCCCTCGGTCCAGACGACCCTGGCCAAGTACTCCAGATTCACCTGGTGGATTATGCCGGTGCCCGGCGGGAAGACGCGGAAGTTCCTGAAGGCGTTTTGGGCCCACTTGAGGAAGACGTACCGGTCCCTATTCCTCTCTATCTCCAGGCGGATATTCATGGACAGGGCCTGCGGAGAGGCCCAGTGGTCCACCTGCACCGAGTGGTCTATGATCAGGTCGACGGGGACCCGCGGGTTTATCAGCTTGGGGTCCGCCCCCGACTTGACCGCTATATCCCTCATGGTGGCGAGATCCACGACGGCCGGCACGCCGGTGTAGTCCTGCATCACGACTCTGGTCACCTTGAGCGCCACCTCGCCCGCGGGGTTCTTGGGGTTCCAGCGGGCCAGAGCCTCGAGATGCTCCATGTTTATATCCCTCCCGTCGAAATTGCGGAGGACGTTCTCCAGGAGGACCCTTATGCTGTAGGGAAGCCTCTCCACGTCGTAGCCCTCCGCCTCGAGGGCCCTCACCCTATAGATCTTATACGACCTGCCGCCGACGGACAGCTTGGCCTCGGCCCTTGTATACGGCATAGGATAGACTCTAGACGTAATATATAACTCATCCCTTCTCCATCTGCCCTCTTGACGGCTCGACAAAGAGAGAACGACGAGCCTCGCCGTAGGGCAGTGGATCGGTGTCGGCGATCGACCCGACCGCGTGTTCCTAGCAATCGCTTCGGCTATCGCGAGCGCCTACAGAAGTTCGGCCAGTAATTGATAATATCTTGGAATCTATTTAATTAAGTCCATATTCATATCGATTGATTTATAACTATGGGTCGACGACCCTATCGACATCACGTCTACATAGTTGGCGTAATCTGCTACATTTTCTCATCGACATTGCCCGACGCCTCGAGGACGGCCCTCTTCCTCAAGCCTCTACTCATCAACTCCCCATGTACTTTGGCCGCATCGCTTGGGCCCATGTCGTCCAGCATCACCATGTCGGCGCCGAGCTCGGCGGCCTTTACGGCATCCTCCGCGTTCTCAACCTCTATCTTCGCGATAAACGGCGCTTTCTCCCTAGCTAGCACCGACGCCCTCCCGAGCCCTCCAGCGGCTGTCACGAAACCATCGCCCCTCGACTCCTCGACAGCCCTAGCCATGCCCAAACCTTGCTCCGCCTAACGACAGAGGGCCGACCCCCTCGGCCCCTTGGCGACATATAGATACGCCGTCCCGTACGCGACCCTCGCCGAGGGGCGGGCGAAGTTAAGTCCATCTTCCTTAGGCGCCCCGCGGGCGCGATGAGCCGCGGCCCAGCAGCTCCCCTCCCGAGACCTCGAGGGCCGCGCAAAGGCGCCCATGCCCCGAGAGGAACCTCCAAGGATCGGCGTTGTCGACAGCTATATTTATGGGGATTTTATCTGGGCCATGGACCTCTCGAGCCTCGTGGAGAAGGCGTCGCGGTCTGTCGTGGGGGCGGTCACCAAGCTGTCGGACGTCTGGGGCCTCGAGGAGGGCCGCTCCTTCGGGACTGCGTTCTCGGCCGGCGGCGGCCTCTTCCTGACCGCCTTCCACGTGGTGGCGGGGGCAGACGCCGTCCTTCTGGTGACGCCCGAGGGCGAGACCGCCGAGGCGCGGCCGATCGCCGGCGACCCCAACGACGACTTGGCCCTCCTCGCCTCCGACCTCTCGGCCCCGCCGATACCCCTCGGCTCCGCCTTGAGGCTGAAGGTCGGCGAGCCCGTCCTCGCCCTGGGCTACCCCCTGGCCATGCTCGACAAGCCAACCGCTACTTTCGGCATAGTGAGCGCCGTGGGGCGGAGCCTGAGCGTGGGGGATAGGGTCTTCGAGTTCCTTATCCAGACGGACGCGGCGATAAATCCGGGCAACTCCGGCGGCCCCCTGATAAACTCGGCGGGGGAGGCCGTGGGGATCAACTCGTCCATAATAGCGGGGGCGCAGGGAATAGGCTTCGCCGTCCCTATAGACCTGGCCAAGGTCATGATCGACATGGTGAAGAGGTACGGGCGTTACGTGAGGCCGGCGCTCGGCGTATACGTGGCCGCGGTGAACAGGGCCATGGCGGCTGTGTACAGACTCCCGGCGGATCGGGGACTCCTGGTGGTGGCAGTCCAGCCGGGCTCCTACGCCGAGGAGGCGGGGCTGAGGCGCGGCGATATAATAGTCTCGGTCGACGGCAAGCCCGTGGAGAACGTGTTCCAGCTACGGCTCGCGGTCTCGGAGGCGTTCGCCGAGGGGAGGACCCCGAGGCTGGGGGTCCTAAGAGGCGGGAGGCGCATGAACTTGTAGCGGCCCCGCCGCCAGCCGTCCCTAGGCCCCTAGAGGCCTACGGGCGGCTGCGCTCCACGCGTTAGGGTTTTATAGAGCTGGATGCGCCAAGCCATGTACGCGGCGGTGTTGATCACGGCCCCGGACCGCGAGAGCGGGAGGAAGATCGCGAGGCATCTCCTCGAGAGGAGGCTGGCGGCCTGTGTGAACATAACGCCCGTATCTTCGATGTACTGGTGGGAGGGGAAAATCGAGGAGGCGGAGGAGGTGATGCTCGTGGTGAAGACCACCAGCGACAAGATCAACGACGTCGTGAGGGAGGTGAGGTCCATCCATCCCTACCAGTTGCCGGAAATCGCGGCGTTGCCCATCGTGGCCGGCCACGCCGAATATCTGGAATGGGTCAGGCGGGAGACCCACGCTTGATCGGCTCGACTCGGCGCGAGGGACGCCGACCCGCAAGCCCCCTTGAGCCTTCACAGCGCTGTCCCGCCCGGCGGACGTGCCGAGACCCAGTCAATAGACCCACGGCGCATATTGATGAGGGACGCCCATGCGCTGGGCCTCAACGAGCACGTTAGGCCCATCTGCCGGCCCCTCCTTGAAGGGGGTGGGCGCCCGCGGCAGTCCGCATCGTCGTAGGCGCAACGCCGATGCCTGCCCTTCAGCTGGGTCGAGGCTTCAGTAGCGGCAACCGCGTGGGGGCGCGGCGCCGCGTCTGGAGGCGACCTGCCGACCTGTTAAGCTTTTAACTTTAGGCCTCCTTTGCCGTGTGTCCGTCTGCGACGTGTTCAAGGTGCTCGACCTGGCGGCTAGGCGGGGCGAGGCGGCGGTCGTCGTGAGGGTTCTCGACGGCGGGCGGGCCTACGTCGACGCCGTGGTGGGCGGCAAGCCCCTTCTGGGCTTGGTGCCGGACGCGGTTGTCAGGGCTGTGGCCGGGCTGAGGCCCGGCGAGAGGGCTCAGCTGGAGGTCGGCGGCATGTCGATCTCGGCCGAGGCCTTGTTGGTGAGGCCGACCGTGATAGTGGTGGGTTTCGGCGAGGTGGCGCGCCGCGTGTCGGAGGTGGCGGCCGCGGCGGGGTACTACGTGGCGGCCATAGGCCACGAGGCGGAGGGCGCCTTCTATAGGGGCGATCTGCCCGATCTGGAGCGGCTCGTCTCCGAGGGCTCTATCGTCGTGGTCGCCAACGAGGGGGGCCACCCCAGCGACGTGGACGTAGTGGAGCTTGCCGTCAGGCGGGGCGCCGGCTACGTTGCGCTTCTGGCAAGCCAGAGGAGGGCCGCGCTGGTCGTCAGGGAGCTGGAGAGGAGGGGGTTGCCGAGGGAGGCCGTGGCGTCGAGGCTCAGATCCCCCGCGGGGCTCGACATAGGCGCCAGGACCGCGGGCGAGATCGCCGTCAGCGTAGTGGCGGAGGTGGTGATGTATCTGCGCGGAGGTAGCGGGAGGCCCATGAGGGAGGTCAAGGACCCCTACAAGGTCGTGGAGGAGGCGGAGGGCGATCTCTCTAGCTATAGGTGCGAGTGGAGGCCCCAGCCCAGCGCCTAGGCGCAGTGGAGGGCCCAAGGCGGGCGGCGCAGTCGGGGAGGAGACCGGCCGGTCCGGGCGACCTCAGCGGAGCCGGACGGCTCGGCCACCGTCGACGGCCGTCGATGCAGCGGCCTGCGCGGCCGTCGCCTCAGGCGTTGACGCCACCTCTGCCGGCCGTCTGTGTCCGTTGCCTATATATGCCATAGGGCTCGGCTAGACATGGACCCGAGGCACAACGTCTGGGTTAAGATAATCAGGGACAGGGCCCCGCGGCCCTAACAGAGGGCCGGACATCGCCATTTAGCCGCGGCCATTACGGCCGTCCAGGCGCCTGTTGCCGTAGCATTTCCGTCCCAGGTTTGCCGAATTTGAGGCCATGGGGACGTCGGTACGTACCTATCGCTAACGGCGACCGAGCTAGTCTAAGGTTTACGTCTCCCCGCAACTTTCTAGCCGATTGTTCCGTGGCTTAAAAATAAGGGGTTGCGGCTATGCCCTACCTCTAGCTAGCTCCAGCAAGTATTTATGCATGGCGGCGGTGGTCAGCTCCGGATGGAATGCCGTGGCCAGCATCGAGTCCTCCTGGGCCGCCGCCACGACCTCGCCGGCCCTTGGGTGCTTAAGCCTCGCGATAGGCCTGGCCCCTCCCCAGACCCTGACGATCGCAGGCGCCCTTATGAACACAGCCCTCAAGGTGCCGAACCTCTCGACCTCGACGTCGAGCTCGAACGAGTCCCTCTGTCTGCCGAAGGCGTTTCTCACCACGGCTATGTCCATCACGCCGAGGATGGGCTGGCCCGTCTCGCCGACGGCCGAATCCCTTACCTCTTTGGCCATAAGTATAGCGCCGGCGCAAGTGCCCAGCGTGGGGAGACCTCCGGCGACTGCGTCCCTCAGCTTCTCCAGATAGCGCCTTGCCAGCAGACCGATGGCGGTGGACTCTCCTCCCGGTATAGCTAGCGCCTTCAGGTCGCCGAGCTGGCGCCCCTCCTTAACCTTCACCACGTCGACTCCGACCCCCAGCTCCTCGCCGGCCTTCCTGAAGGCCTGCTCGTGCTCCTCGACGTCGCCTTGCAGTGCGAGGACGCCCACCTTCATACCCCCCTCGTCTGGAGGAGCTCCTCCGGCTTGAGCGTTTTCACGTCTATTCCCGCCATGGCGGTCCTCTCGCTTACCATCCTCTGCGCCTCCACCACAGCCTCGGGGTCGTCCCAACGGGCTGTGGCGAGGACTATTGCCTCGGCTCTCTCCTTGGGGTCCTGCGACTTGAATATGCCGCTCCCCACGAAGATTCCGTCAGCCCCAAGCCACATCATGAGCGCCGCGTCGGCAGGCGTGGCGATGCCGCCCGCAGCGAAGGTGATCACGGGCAGTCTCCCCATCTCGGCCGTCAACGCGACGAGCTCCAGAGGGACTTGGCACTGCCTCGCGTAGTCTCTAAGCCTCTCCTCCTCCCCGGCCCTTCTTGCGGCGTTTAGCTCGTTTATAGCCGTATATAATGTCTTGAAGTGCTTGACGGCCTCCGCCACGTTGCCGGTCCCGGCCTCGCCCTTCGATCTGATCATCGAGGCCCCCTCCGATATCCTCCTCAGGGCCTCGCATAGCTCCCTACAGCCGTTGACGAAGGGCACCGAGAATACCCACTTGTTTATGTGATGTTGTTCGTCGACCGGCGTCAACACCTCGGACTCGTCTATTAGGTCGACCCCCGCCTCCTCCAGCAAGAAGGCCTCGTAGTAGTGGCCTATCCTCACCTTGGCCGATACGGGGATCGTGATGTGCGACATGACCTCCTCTATGACCTTTAGGTCGGCCATCCTGGCGACTCCGCCCGCCTTCCTCACGTCGTAGGGCAATTTGTCGAGGACCATGACCCCGACCGCGCCCGCGTCCTCCGCTATCTGAGCCTGCTCCACGTTGGTGACGTCCATTATCACGCCGTTTCTCAACATCGCGGGGAACCCCACCTTCACCTTGACCGTGCCCGTCCTCACGCCGTCCGCTGAATAGGGCCTGGGCCATTTGAACCCCCTCTCCTTGAGCCTATCCCTCAACTCGGCTAGGCCGTAGAAGAAATCCCTAAGCCTCTCCAGGTATTCGAAGCCGTTCGCCACCGACATGCGGCTGTCGATACGGCTGACTTTATGGTTTATTGAACGTTCAACATATCGGCGATAATGCTTTAATATAATTTGAATAAGTTAATTATGGCCAAAACGATCGTCGAGGAGGCGCGGGAGGGGAGGATCCCCGAGGAGGTGAAGCTGGCGGCCATGCGCGAGGGGGTCGACGGCGGCAAGCTAGCCAGGAGAATCGCCGGAGGCAGGGCCGTGTTGATCCGAAATATCAAGATGCCCGACAAAATGGCCGCGGTGGGCGTCGGCCTGACCACGAAGGTCAACGTGAATCTGGGGACCTCCAGCGAGGTCGTGGACCTCAAGGCCGAGCTCGAGAAGGTGAGGATAGCGAATAGGTGGGGCGATACGCTCATGGATCTATCCGTGGGGGGAGACCTGGACGAGATACGGAGGGCCGTGATCGGCGAGAGCAAACTGCCCGTGGGGACCGTGCCGATCTACCAAGCGTTTATATACTCGTTCGGGAGGAGGGGAGGAGGCGCCTATTTCGACGAGGACGAGCTGTTTGGGACGGTCGAGAGGCATCTCAAGGACGGCGTGGGGTTCGCGACGATACATGCCGCGGTGACGAGGGACCTCGCCATCAAGGCCTTGAGGGGCGGGAGGACCATACCGGTTGTCTCCAGGGGAGGAGATATGATCATAGGCTGGATGTTGCACAACAACAAGGAGAACCCCTTCCATTCGAGATGGGACTACGTCTTGGAGCTCTTCAAGGAATACGACGCAGTGATATCCATAGGCGATGCGTTGAGGCCTGGCGCCACTGCCGACAGCCACGACGAATTCCACGTGGCCGAGCTACTGGAGACGGCTAGGCTGGTCAAACGGGCTAGGAAGGCCGGGGTCCAGGTCATGGTGGAGGGGCCGGGCCACGTCCCCCTCGACGAGATAGTGTGGGACGTCAAGCTCATGAAGAGGCTCACGGACGGCGCCCCCTACTATGTGTTGGGCCCGTTGCCGACGGATGTGGCGGCTCCCTACGACCATATCGCCGGCGCTATCGGCGCGGCTCTGGCGGGGGCGGCGGGCGCCGACCTTCTATGCTACTTAACGCCGGCCGAGCACCTGGGCCTTCCCACGCCTGGGCAGGTCGAGGAGGGCGCCGTGGCCTTCAGAATAGCTGCCCATGTGGCCGACGTGGTCAAGTTGGGGAGGAGGGCTAGGTCTTGGGACGACGAGGTGAGCAGATACAGAGGCGGGCTCATGTGGAGGGAGATGATATCGAAGTTGATATACCCCGAGAGGGCTTGGTCCATCTATGCCCAATACGGCGAGCCGAAGGTGAGGGGCTGCACCATGTGCGGAGGATACTGCCCCATGCTCATGGCGTTACAGCAAGCGAGGAGGGCCTCAGATTGATATGGCCGAGGCCTGGCTCTGGAGCACCTGGGTCAAGGCCGATAGGCTCAAGGACGCCGACGTCGCCGTGGTGGCGGCGTGTCTGCCCTTCGTCAATCCGAAGCTGTACGAGGAGATCTCCAGGGGGAGGACGGTGCTCTTCGCGTGTCCGGAGAGGGAGCATCCGGCCCTATACGGCAAAATAGCGAGTATGGTGCGGTCCTCGCGTCCCAGGTCCATCACGGTGGTCTCCATAGACGGAAGTCCCCACTGCTCTCTGCTACACGCCTCGGTCAATGAGGCCGAGTACATAATGGACGAGGAGATACCTAGGAGGCATTTCGTCGTGGTTGACGGGAGAGAGCTCGTGGAGATATCGCCGGCGGCTGTCAGAGTCGCCAGATATCTCTCCATAGTCGAGAGGGCTGTCAGAGAGCGGCCGGAGATCCTCAGGGAGCTGGAGGCCCATAGCCTAGAGCATAGAACGGCCCTCGCGCGCCGCTTGAGGCGATCTGCCCGAGACGAATCGAGGCGAGGGCCTTGAGGCGTATCTCTGTCCGTTGAGGCGGGCCGGGGCGCGGGCCACTTCGCCAGACCGCGAGGGTTTGTCTGCCCAATCGATGCGTCTGTCTTTAGTCGGACAGCCGACTATTCGAATGGACGTGGGCCCTCGCCTAATCGAGAGGCCGAGACCTCCATCTAGGAGATCGCCTTAGCCCTGTCGATGCGCCTACAGCGGTTCGCACGCCTCTCGTCCTAGGCCTCCTCCAGCCCTCTTATCAACTGCACCTCGACCTCGTCCCCCTCGTCGTAGCCCTCCCGGTTCTCCGGCACCACCAGGATGGCGTTTCCCCTCGTGAGCGTCGAGAGGACGCCGCTGCCGGTCACCGCGAGAGGCTCCACGTATATCCTCCCGTCCCTGACGTAGGCCCTCGCCCTTGCGTAGGTCCTCACGTTTATCGGCGTAGTTATCCTTCTGGTCAAGACGCCTCTGGCCGTGGGCACGGGCTCCGGCCTCCCGCCGACCATCTTCAAGACGGCAGGCCTCGCGAATATCTCGAAGCCGACGATCGCCGCCACGGGGAAGCCCGACAGGACGACCACGGGCTTTCCGCCCACCACGGCCGCCCCGTTGGGGCGCCCCGGCCTAGCGGCGATCCCCCTCACGTAGAAGTCGGCCATGGAGGAAACGGCCCTATGGGTCGCGTCGGGGGGCCCGACGGACGCGCCGCCGGTGGTGGCGACAACGTCGAAGTCGGCGAGCGCCCTCTCCAGCGCCCTCCTTATGGCCTCCTCGTCGTCGGGGACGAGGCCTAGATAGTGGGCGTCCGCGCCTGCCTCTCGGAAGAGGCCGATCAGGGCGAACCTGGTCGAGTTCACCACTTTGCCGGGCGGCGGAGGGCCGCCGCGCACGTCGTCCACCTCGACCAGCTCGTCCCCTGTGGATATCACGGCAGCTCTGACGGAGTATATCGGCACGCGCGACATGCCGAGCGACGCGAGGACCCCCAGGTCCCAGGGCCTCAGCCGCGTCCCGGCCCTAAGGACGAGCTCGCCCCTGGAGAGGTCCTCCCCCCTCCTCGAGACGTAGTAATACTGGGGCACCGGCCGATATATCTCCACGGACCCTCCCCTCTCGGCCGCCTCCTCGTAGGGCACCACGGCGTCGGCCCCCTCGGGCAGAGGGGCCCCCGTCGCCACCTCCACCGCCTCCCCCGCTCCCACCACGCCCTGGTAGGGCCTCCCCGGCCCGGCGCGCCCTACCACCTTCAGCACGACGGGGTTGGTCCTGGCGGCCCCCAGCGTGTCTACGGACCTGACCGCATACCCGTCGAAGGCCGCGCGGTCGAAGGGAGGGACGTCCACCTCGGCGACCACGTCCCTGGCCAGATACCTCCCCAGCGCCTCGCCCAGCGGCACGTCGACGACGGGAGGCCTGTGCGATACCTTGGAGAGGAACTCGGCAACAGCCTTGTCGACCGGAGTTAGGCTCTTGAAGCCTCTGGACACGTGGCGGGATGCGAAGGCACTATTTAGCCTTTCTGCCCAACACGAGGAGGTAGCCGGCCTCCCCGGCCTTGGCCTGCAGGTAGCGCGCCACCTCTTCAGGCGCGGTCTCGACGGCAAGAACCGCGGCGTATATCCGCGTCCTGGCAAACTTCTCGGCGGCCTCCACGGCCCTCCTCAGCTGCTCCAAGGCCCTGTCGGCCTCGTCTACGGTGGGCACCGCCGACTTGACCTCGGCCACCACCAGCGGATCCGGACAGAAGACGTCGACCTCCTTAATGCCGTCGATCAACAGAGCCGCATGCACGATCGGGTTGCAGGTAAACCCCTTAGCCGCGAGCCACTCCCTAATCCACTGGGCCGTGTAGAACTCCAGAGACACCCCGAGAGCCTCCTGTATCTGCGTCAACGCAGACCTTATCCAGCGGAACTCCTCAAAGGCCCTCTCCCACCTCTTGTCGTTCTCCTGCCAACGCCTCTCGTTCTCTTCCCACCGCCTTGTATTCTCTTCCCAGCGCTTCCAATTTTCCTCCCAGCGGCGTTGGTTTTCCTCCCAACGTTTCGCGTTCTCTTCCCACCGCCTTGTATTCTCTTCCCAGCGCTTCCAATTTTCCTCCCAGCGGCGTTGGTTTTCCTCCCAACGTTTCGCGTTCTCTTCCCACCGCCGCCAATTCTCCTGCCACCTCTTCTCGTTCTCCTCCCATCTTCTCCAGTTCTCCTGCCACTGCCTTGCGTTTTCCTCCCAGCGTTTCCAGTTTTCCTCCCACCTCTTCTCGTTTTCCTTCCAGCGTTCTTCCTCCATCTGGACGAACTTGTGGAAGTCCTCCCTAAGCCTCCTCAGCTCGTCCAGAACCTCCCTAAGGCCTAGAAGGCCGGCTACGGCCAGCCGGAACTCCTCATCCTCCTCCAAGGCCTTAAGAAACCTAAGCCTCTCCTCACGGGAAAGAGCCACGTGGTGTGACGGGCTAGTTGAAATATTAATCTTTCGGGCGGCCGCCCGAACGGCCTCATACTTACGGCGGCTTCGGGTATGTGCGGTTCTTTAAAGCGTCGATCCTCAGACGGCCTTCTTGTTCGCTCCCGCATCTCGACGCCGGTCTGCTCCGGCGGTCGGCACGCCCTCAGTCGAAGTTCGACGCTCGGCATCCCCAGGGATGGCGGCTGGAGGGATCCGTCGGCCGGCGACTTCGGCATCCTGCGTCGGCGGGTCTGCGGGGAGGCTCTCGTAGAGGGCTGAACGGGCGTTCCCTGGAGGGCCTCCGCGCCGCGTCGACGCTTCGCCGCCTCGTCGAGCCGTTCGACGAGGGCGCGAGCTATATAAAGTGGCCTTTACTTATCTATATGCGCGCGTTGTTCCCCGGGAGGTTCCAGCCGCCGCACTGGGGCCACGTCAAGGCCGTCAGGGCGATATTGGACGAGGTCGACGAGCTCGTGATATCGGTGGGGTCGGCCCAGTTCAACTACATACCGAAGGACCCCTTCACGGCCGGCGAGAGGATCTGGATGCTGAGGGAGGGGCTCAGGGAGGGGGGCGTCGACCTCTCGAGGGTGGTGATAATACCTATACCCAACGTGGAGAACAACGCGGAGTGGCTGGGGCGCGTGAGGTCCTACGCGCCTCCCTTCGATGCGGTCTACACCGGCAATCCCTTCGTGGCCATGTTGTTCAGAGACGCGGGCTACGAGGTGCGGCGGCAGCCCATGTTCGACAGGGAGAGGTACACCTCGACGAGGGTCCGCGAGCTCATGCTGGCCGGCGACCCTGGCTGGGAGGAGCTGGTGCCGAGGTCTGTGGCCGAGATAGTCAAGAGGGTCGGCGGCGTTGAGCGGCTGAGGATAGCCGCGAGGGGGGAGGCGGAGCCGCACGTGTGGTGATGAAGGCCGCGGCGGTCCTCCTGCCCCTCCTGGCGGCGCTTGCGCTCGCTACGGCCACGCCCATAGGCCACGTGGTCATCGTAGTCGAGGAGAATAGAGCGTTCGACAACCTCTTCGGCATCTACCCCTTCGGATGCCCGCCGATAGTCAACAACGTCACCCTGTCCGTCATGTGGCCCTACGGCCTATACGACAACTACGCCCAGCTGGAGCGCAGCTGCGCCGAGATCCCGTGGATATCCGTCCCCAACGTCCCGTGGGCGCCCTGGCTGGGCTCGAGCCACCCCTACTACGTCGGGTCGGCCGTCGAGGAGAACCCGTCGGAGGGCTGGACGCAGTACCACGGCGACTATTGGTTCGGGAAGCCCGTGGGATTCGTGTTCTACTCGGGGCGGCAGTCCCTGGCGTATCTCTCCTACCAGCAGGCCTGGCCCCTCTGGGACCTCGCGGAGGAGTACGTCCTCGCCGACGACTTCTTCGCGCCCGTGCTGGGCCTGACCGAGCCCAACAGGGTGGCCGACCTGATTGGGAGGCCGCCCGGCTTCTACACCGACAGCGCCGTGGCCGCGGTGCCCTTCAACGAGTCCGTCATGTACCAGCTGGAGGAGGCCGGCGTGTCCTGGGGCTACTACGTGTACGGCTACGGGGGAGGCGTGCCCTACCCTCTGACCGCCTTCTCGGGCGCAGAGAAGTACGAGAGCCACTACGGCGACTACCGCGACTTCATTGCGAAGCTCGGCAACTGCTCCATACCGGCGGTATCCTGGGTTATGTTCTTCGGCGGCTCCGACGACTCCTACGACATGCATCCGCCCCACAACGCCACCGCGGGCGCCCTCGCCGTCTTGAAGCTCGTGGATGCCGTCGAGCGCAGCCCCTGCTGGAACTCCACAGCTGTATTCATAACCTTCGACGAAGGCGGAGGCTTCTACGACCAGGTCGCGCCGCCCGCCGTCGACGGGTTCGGCCTGGGCCAAAGGGTGCCGTTGATAGTGGTCTCGCCGTACGCCAAGGAGGGCTACGTGGACAACTACACGATCAGCGACTACACGATACTGGCGTTCGTGGACTACAACTGGGGCCTGCCCTACCTCACGCAGGAGGTGGCCAACAGCGACCTGCCCGGCCTGCTGGCCGCCTTCAACTTCTCGGCGCCGCCGAGACCCCCGCTGGACGTCGACAACTGGACGTACCCGTTGCCCCTCCAGTACCCCGTACATTACGGCTACATGGCGACGGTCCCCAGATACGCCAGCTACGCCGACGTCTACAGGGCGCCTGGGCTGGACGTCCTGCCCTGGCTGGCGGCGCTCTCCATAGCGGCTCTGGCGGTGGCGGCGGCGCTCCGCAGAAAGGCCGCGCTGTATGCGTCCGCCGGCATATCGGCCGCGTCGACAGCCCTCTCGGCCTACGTGCACTACGCGTGGCCCATGTACCAATTCGTCACGCAGTACTACCTAGCGGCATCGGCCCTGGCGCTAGGCGCCGCGGCCCTCTGGGTCGCGGTAGCCCGGCGGAGGCGGCCGGCTACGTTTAAGCATAAACCTTAAAAAGATATAGTTCCAAAATATATATGAACTTCCAAGAGGCCAACAGAGCCCTCTATAAGGGCTATCTATATTCATTGATTTTGACTATAGTCCTGGTCGTGGCGGTAGTCGTCGCCGTGCTTTTGATCCTTGTGCCGATGCATTTCGTAGCGGGGTCTCCGCCGTATCACGTAACGGGGTCTCAGCCGCCGCTCGCCGGACAGGGGGAGGTCGCGATCGGTGCGTCCTTCGCGCTTCTGGCGGTCGTCATCGCTATAGCGATAGCGCTCATCGCAGTGTTCTTCCTCTACATCTTCAGGGGGTATAGGGCGCTCCACAGGCTCGGCTTCAAGTGGGCTTGGTGGCTGGCGTGGGGGCCCATCGTGGAGATCGTGCTGGCCCTAGTCGCCGTACCCATCGCCGTAATATCAATCCCTTCCGCTGTATATCACGATATGGGCTATCCAGCGGAATACCCCGCCTGGCTGGGCATGATCACGGCGGCCGCGCCGTTGCTTGTGTTGTTCGCAATAGCTGTAATAATTGGGCTTATCATTGATATTGCTCGTATAATATTTCTCTACGATATGCATAAATATACAAAGATTGGATACTTTCAGATCTCATTTATACTATATATTATAGGCCTCGTCCTCTCGCTCATAATCTTTTCGGTCGCGGCAGGCGTGCTGGCGACCCTCGTGCTGTTCGCAGAATATATCACGGAGATGCTGGCCTACCGGGAAGCCTCTCGGTGGACGCCGCCGGCGGCGCCGAGCCAGTAGCGGCTCCCGCGGCCAGCCGTTTCTCCTGGGCCTCCACCGGCCCAGAACCCCCTCTTCTCGGCGGCCAGACCTCCTCGGATTCCCTCACGGCCGCTCTGCCGTCCTCGACCGGCCGCGGGGGGCCCGTTACGGCTACGGGCCGTATGTGGACGGCGCGTGTCAGTCCGGGAGGGCGGCGCGGCGGAGCATAATTTATATTGGGGGTGTGTTGGGGCATGAAGGCGGTCACCGTGATCCCCGGGGTCCCCGAGTCCCTGAGGCTTAGGGAGGTCCCCAAGCCCTCTCCGGGGCCCGGGCAGGTCCTCCTCAAGCCGCTTAAGGTCGGCGTGTGCGGGACCGACAAGGAGATTATAGAGGGGAAGTACGGCAAGGCGCCCGAGGGCAGCGACTACTTGATTCTGGGGCACGAGGCGCTGGCCGAGGTGGCCGAGCTGGGGCCGGGCGTGGACAACGTGTCGGTTGGCGATTTGGTCGTCCCCACGGTCAGGAGGCCTCTGAACTGCGGCTTGCCGGTGGACTACTGCCCCGTGGGTCGGTATCTGGAGCACGGCATATGGGGCCTCCACGGCCACGCGGCCGAGTTCTCCGTGACTGACGCCGCCTATCTCGTCAAGGTGCCCAAGGAGGCGGCGGACGTGGCGGTGCTGACTGAGCCGCTCTCCGTGGTCGAGAAGGGCGTCGAGCTGGGGCTGGGCCTATACCAGTCGAGGCTCGGCAGAAGGCCCGAGACGGCGCTGGTGCTGGGCGCAGGCCCGGTGGGACTTCTGGCGTCCATGGTCTTGAGGCTCGCCGGGCTGTCCGTGACCGCGGTCGCGACGAGACCTCCCGACAGCTTGAAGGCGAGGCTCGTCAAGGAGCTAGGCGGGACCTACGTGGACGCGGCCCACGAGAAGATCTCGGGGACGTACGATCTGGTCATCGAGGCGACGGGGGCCCCGGCGATGGCGCTGGAGGGCGTGGAGGTGCTCGGCCCCGGCGGGGTCGAGGTGCTCCTGGGGGTCTACCCGCCCGGCGGCCGGCTCGACGACGTGGGCCGGCTCCTCACCGAGGCGGTCCTCAACAACAAGCTGGTGGTGGGCTCCGTCAACGCCGGGCTTAGGCACTTCGAGGCGGCCTTGAGGCACCTCAGGGAGGCCGACGAGCGCTTCGGCGGCTGGCCCAGGAGGCTGATAACCAAGACGGCCTCTCTGGGGAACTACCAGGAGGCCTACAGCTGGACCCACGACGACGTAAAGACGGTTCTGTCCATGGAGTAGCGAAACGCTTAAAAGCGGATAGCCGGCCGTGGCCCAATGATACCGCCCCAGTTCGACTACGTCCGCGCCTCCTCTATAGATGAGGCCGTCGACATCCTGTCGGAGGACCCCAACGCCAAGGCCCTCGCGGGCGGGCAGAGCTTGATACCGCTCCTCAAGCTGCGCGCGGCGGCTCCCAGCAAGCTTGTCGACATCGGGAGGCTCAAGGAGCTCCGATACGTCAGGCAGGCCGGGGACGGCTTGGCCGTGGGGGCTCTGGCCACGCACGCCGAGCTGGAGAGGTGGGCGGGCCCCTGCGGGGTCCTCCCGGAGGCGGCGAGGCAGATAGGGGATCCCCAGATAAGGTCCATGGGCACCATAGGCGGTAGCCTCGCACACGCGGATCCGGCCGCGGACTGGCCCGCCGTCGTGTTGGCCCTAGGCGCCGTCGTCAAGGCCAGAGGCCCGTCGGGCCTCCGAGAGGTGCCGGCCGAGGAGTTCTTCCAAGGGCCCTACTCCACGGCGTTGCAGCAGGGCGAATTGATAGTGGAGGTGTCCATACCCCGATGTCCCCCCAGGGCTTCCTACGTCAAGATAGCCAAGACCCACAACGACTTCGCCATAGCCGGCGTCGCCGCGGCCGTCTGGGCCAAAGACGGCGTGGTGGAGGAGGTTAGGCTCGCCGCCACCGGCGTGGGGCTCAAGCCGGTCAGGCTCAGGAAGGCGGAGGAGGCAATCCGGGGGAGGAAGATCGCCGGGGATCTCCTGGCGGAGGTCGCCGAGGCGGCCTCGAGGGAGGTCGAGCCGGTGTCGGACGTAAGGGCTTCGGCCGAGTACAGAAGGGCCATGGCCGGCGTTGCGGCCAGAAGGGCGTTGAGGAGGGCGTTGGGGCTATGAGGATCAAGGTCAAGGTCAACGGGGTGTGGTACGAGCGCGACGTGGAGCCGCGGAGGCTCCTGGTCCACTTCCTGAGGGACGACCTGGGCATAAAGAGCGTGAGGGTTGGATGCGACACCGGCCACTGCGGCGCGTGCACCGTGCTGCTCGACGGGAGGCCGGTCAAGAGCTGCAACCTGCTCGCCGTGCAGGCCGACGGCTCCGAGATAATAACGGCCGACCACAGCGACGACCTCATGGAGAGGCTCAAGCGGGCCTTCCACGAACGCCACGCGCTCCAATGCGGCTACTGCACATCGGGCATGTTGATGGCCTCCTACGCCCTCCTGAGGGAGAGGCCGAGGCCCACTGAGGAGGAGATACGCGAAGGGATCAGCGGCGTCCTCTGCAGATGCACCGGGTACCAGAACATAGTGGAGGCCGTCAGGTCGGCGGGGCCATGAGGCACGTCGGCAGACCGCTGGCGAGGCTGGAGGACTACCACCTGCTGTACGGACAGGCCCGCTACGTCGACGACATAGAGCTGCCCGGGATGCTCCACGCGGGCTTCGTCAGGTCGCCCTACGCCCACGCCAGGGTGAGGCGGGTGGACGCGTCCGAGGCGTCCTCGATGCCCGGCGTCGTGGCGGTCTTCACGCCGCAGTCGGGCAAGCCCTTCGACTTCGCGCCAGGCGGCAAGGTCAGATACCAGGGGGAGGCCGTCGCCATGGTTGTGGCCGCGGACAGATACGCCCTCTACGACGCCCTGGAGAGGGTGTACGTGGACTACGAGCCGCTTCCGGCCGTCGTGGACCCGATAAAGGCCATGGAGCCGGGGGCGCCCCTAGTCGACGAGTCTCTGGGCACCAACGTGTCGCATAGGGAGAAATACGCCTCGGGCGACGTCGAGCGGGCCCTCGCATCCTCGGACAGGGTGGTCGAGGAGGAGCTCTCCACGGGCAGGGTGGTGCCCTCGGCCATGGAGCCCCACGGAGTCGTGGCGGCCCACGACGGCAGGACCCTTCTGATATACGACTCGACCCAGAAGCCGCATGTGGTCAGGCGCGAGGTGGCCAGAAGCCTCGACGTGCCGCTGGCCGCCGTCCGCGTGGTCCAGCCCGACGTCGGCGGCGCCTTCGGCTCCAAGATACAGGTATATCCGGAGGAGGTCAGAGTGGCCGCGGCGGCCATGGCCCTGAGGAGGCCCGTCAAGTGGGTGGCCACGAGGAGCGAGGACTTCAAGGTGACGACGTACGGCAGGGGGCTTGTGCTTAGGTACAAGGCCGGCTTCACGAGGGACGGCGTGCTCAAGGCCGTGAAGGGGGAGGTCATAGCCGACGCCGGCGCATACGACTGGTTCGGCTTCGACCTGGCCTCCACAGCCGCCACTATGTTGCCGGGAGCCTACAAGGTCGTGGACCTCGACGTAGACGCCGTGTCCGTCTTGACCAACAAGCCGCCGTTGGGGCCCTACAGAGGCGCCGGGCGGCCTGAGGCGACCTTCTTCATAGAGAGGATAATGGACCTGATAGCCGACGAGACGGGGCTCGACCCCGTCGAGGTGAGGAGGAGGAACTTGGTGCCCGCCGGCCCCTACGACAACCCGCTCGGCCTGCATTACGATTCCGGCGAATATCTGGCCGGGCTGGAGAGAGGGGTGGCGGCCACGGGCTACTACGATCTAGTTAGAAGGGCGGAGGCGGCGAGGGCGGAGGGCAGAGTTCTGGGCGTCGGCATGTCGTTCTACATAGAGATTACGACCTACGGACACGAGGTGGCGATAGTCAGGGCCGAGAGGGACGGGAGCTTCACCGTGGCTGTGGGCATCGCGCCCCACGGCCAGGGGGACGCCACAGGCATAGCGCAGCTCGTCGCCGACGAGCTCCAGATACCTATAGAGCGCGTGAGGGTGGTCTGGGGCGACACGGACGTGGTGCCCGACGGCGTGGGCACAGACGGGAGCAGGTCCCTCACGGCCGGCGGCTCCGCCGCCGTGCTGGCCGCGAGGCGCCTGTTGGACGAGCTCAGGAAGGCCGCCGAGGAGCTTCTGGGAGGCCCCGCGACCTATTCCGAGGGCGTGTTCAGATCTGGCGACAAGTCCGCAACGGTTGGGGAGATCGTGGAGGCGGTCTACAGGGGCAAGGTCAAGGCCCAGCTGGAGGCCATGGAGGTGTATAGGGCCAGGCCGACGTTTCCCTACGGCGTCGGCGTCGTCGAGGTGGAGCTGGATCCTGAGACCGGCATCGCCAGGCCCCTTCTGTACAGGTCCTACGACGACATAGGGGTCGTGGTGAACCCGCTGCTGGCGGAGGGCCAGATACATGGAGGGGCGCTTCAGGGGATCTCCCAAGTGCTCTACGAGCAGGTCGTCTACGATCAAGACGGCAGTCTGGCCACTCCCAACTTCGCGTTCTACCACGTGCCCAAGGCTGTCGAGGCCCCGAGATACGAAACGCGCTTCGCCGAGACGCCCCACAGATCGGACCACCCGACGGGCACCAAGGGCGTAGGCGAGGCGCCTACAGTCGCCTCGGCAGCCGCGACGATAAGGGCGCTGGAGGACGCCATAAGGAGGGCCGCCGGAAGGCGGGTGAGGCTGAGGTCGACGCCGGTGACGCCCGAGGAGATATACCGTTTGATCCACGGCGGCGCGTAGCCGCGGGCTCCAGGCGCCGCAGACGCGGCGGCGGGCCTATTTCCTCCATGTCTGCCGGCGGGGCTCCGCGGGGAGGCTCAGCGCGCCGCTCTGCGGGGCTCCAGCGCCCCCATCAGGAGGCCTCCGATTATGCCTCCCAGGTGGGCGACGTAGTTCGCGTTGGGCAGTATCGAGGAGGCGAGGAATGCCGCGGCCAGAAACGCCAGCCCCACCCAGCTGATCTCGCGCGTGGTCGCCATCCCTCTGGCTATATAGAAGGCGAGGATGCCGAAGATGCCGCCCGAGGCGCCCGCCGACATCGTGTACGGCGGATATAGGAGAACCGTCAGGACGTTGCCCAGGACGCCCGACGCGAGGAAGACGGCGTATTCGTAGTTGCCGGCCTCGCTGCCGAAGATAGTATATATGGCGTAGAGCGACACGGCGTTCAGAAGGAAGTCGATGAAAGACGGCGTGACGAACATGCCGGTCACCAGCTCGTAGTAGTAGCCGGAGAGCACCGCCCTGTTGTAGAGGAGTAGGTACGGGAGCAACGTCGGGTCCGTCGCGTAGACGGCGAGGCCGACGGCGTAGCCGAGGGCGGTCAGGGCCAATATGCCGAGGGTGGCCCTCATCTGCCGGCGCCTGCCTCGCGCCTCAAGATGTACCAAGTCCCCAGGGCCTTCGCTATGAGCCTCCCCGAGGCGTCCCTCACCTCGCCCTCGGCCGCGACGAGCCTCCCGCCCCTCCTAACCACCTGTCCGCAGACCCTGTAGGGCCCCTCCCTCCCGACCTCCAGGAAGTTGACCTTGAGCTCCACCGTGACCTGATCCGTCCCGTCGTTGACCGTGAGGACGGCCATGCCGAGAGTCTCGTCGAGCACGGCCGCTATAACGCCGCCGTGGAGCACCCCGCCCAGCCTCTGGACGTTCCTGCCGTGGCCGAACTCGGCGCAGGCCCTGCCCTGCGACACCTCGGTTATTCTGTACCCGATGAACGCCATCAAGGGCTCCGACTCCCAGATGACAGAGTTGGCCTTCTCGACGTCCAGCGGATACATTGCCGGAGAAGACGCGCCTCTTAAATAGCTATATCTCGAAGACGGCGCCGGCTCCCCCCGCCCTGGCCGCTCCGGGCAAAGCCGCCTGCAACGCGGCTATCCCGGACACGCCGGTGCAGTGGGTGCCTACGACCAGGCCGGGGCCTCTGGCCTTGAGGTACTCCGCGGCCTCCCTAACCCTGGCCTCGGGCAGCCCCATGAAGTGGAGCCCGCCGATAACTGCGTGGAGCCTGTCGGCGCCCGTTACCCTCAAGCCGTACTCCACTATGTTCTCCACGCCGGCGTGGCCGCAACCGGTGAGGGCGACGAGCCCCTTGGGGTGCCTTATGTAGAGAGCCATGTCGTCGGGCACGAGATCCGAGACGGCCCCGGTGTGCGAGGGCCCCCAGCTCCTCGGTATTTCGCCCGAGGCCCATACGCCTTCGGCGATCTCGTAGGGCTCCCTCACCAAGACCAGCTTCGCGCCCTTGGACTCCAGGAAGGCGCGGGTGAAGTCCACCCCTATCTCCACCTCCCCCACCTCGTCCTTTGCGTAGGCCTTCGCGAAGAGGTTCTCGTGGGCCACGACGGTCAGCGGCCTGGACCTCGCGTCGAGGAGCTTCCTGACTCCTCCGGTGTGGTCTATGTGCCTGTGGCTGAGCACCAAGACGTCGGGATCGTCTGGAGATATGCCGAGAGCCCTCATGTTGTTGAGCAGGGCGGTTCCCGAGAGCCCGGCGTCGTAGAGTATCCTCCAGTCGTAGACGTAGGCCGAGAAGCCCCACTCGCCGAGGAGCCTCAGCCTGAGGGAAGAGAGCTGGGTTAGGTAGTTGTCCACCAGTATCGCTATCCTCATGTCCTCGCAACCGCCGGAGTTTATATAGGTTCACAGCCGATCTCCACGTGGGCCTTCGCCGCGGCGAGCTCCACCGCCCTGCGGTCGGCCTTAAGCCACCGCGCCAGCTCGTCGGCCAGCGCCGGGTCGACGCAACGGCCGGCCCTCTGGAACTCCCTCATCAGCCTGTACACCTTGTCCCTCCTGGCCTGCGCCGCTATCACGGCCTCCTCGAGGGACAGGCCCGCGAACCTCACGGCGAGCACGATCTCTATTATCTTGTTGAGCCTGTCGGGGACCCCCACCGTGGAGCCCCTCAGCTCTATCCGGCAACGCCTGCCGTCGGGCACGCCTATCTCGGCGGCTATACGCGCCGTGGCGCCCTTGTAGATCCGCTCCTTGTCCACGACGCCGCCCACGACGATCTCGTCGGCGCCTCTCAGGAGCGCCTCGTCGGCGACGCAGGGGCCCTCGGGGTCCAGCACCAAGCCGTCCTGCGGAGGCGGGCCGCCGGCTATCGCCACCGCGTGCCTCATGCCCCTCATGGCTCTGCCGAACCTCTCGAGGAACTCGGCCGGCGCCCGCGTCAAGACCAGGTTGCCGTCCCACAGCTCCCTCCTCACCGAGGCGATCGCGGCGGCTATCTGCTCCACGAGCTCGTTCTTCTCGGAGTCCGTGTGTATGCCCCAGAGGCCTAGATCTATATAGATCTTGGGGAACTCGGGCGGCTTGAGCTCGACATGTACGGGCTCTGGACACGGCATGCCGGACCCCACGAGGGCCACGCCGTCGGGGAACCTGCAGAGCTTGTAGCGTCCCAGAAGCAGCCCGACGGCGGCGCATTGCTCCGGCTGGTGTCTGCATTTGAACCTACGCGGGTAGGCGAGCCGCTGGACGCCCATGCGCTCAAGCTCTCTGCGTAGCATATCGCCGAGTACGCCCACGGCCATCCCGACGCGTTAATAAATCATCTCTGGGGCGAGGCGCCGACCCCTCTTGAGGGGGCCGCCACGACCCAGCCTGGGCCCCTCGCCGCCGCTGTGAAAATTTATTAATGAGAATTCCATAAGCTATATGTCTCTGACGGAGAAACTTAGGCGTTCTGTCGACGACGTGTGGAGCGCCATATTGGGCCATCCCTTCGTGCTGGGCATATACAGGGGAGATCTCCCTCTGGAGAGGTTCAGATATTACGTCCTGCAGGACTACAGCTATCTCGTCGGCTTCGCTCGGGCCCTTGCGCTGGCCGCGGCGAGGGCTCCCGACGCGGAGTCCATGAGGACCATGTTGGAGCTCGCGTACGGCGAGCTCACGGGCGAGATGGCGAACTACGAGAAGCTGCTGGGAGAGCTGGGGCTCCCCATGTCAGACGCCGTGAGGACGGCCCCCAACCCCACCAACGTCGGGTACATGTCCTACCTATCCTCGACGTGTTCTCTGGGCACCTTCGGCCAATGCCTCGCGGCGCTTCTCCCGTGTTTCTGGACCTATCTAGACATAGCAGAGAGCCACAGGGGATTGCTGGAGGGCAACCCGATCCCCGTCTACAGAAGATGGGCCTCCGTCTATCTGTCCAAGGAATATAGGGCCCTGGTGGAGATGCTGAGGGCCCTCCTCGACCGCCTGGCGCCGCCGTTCGAGGAGGTCTCCGGGCCGTTCAGGACAGCCGCGCTCTACGAGCTGGCGTTCTGGGAGGCGGCCTACAGGGGGGAGACATGGCCGGCGTGATAGCCAGGCTCAGGGCCGAGATCGCCGGGCTGAACGAGAGGGTATTCGCGTCGCCCGTCCTGAGGAATCCCGATCTGGACTCGGTCAAGAGGTTCATCGCCAACCAGCTCTACATCGTCCCCCACGACCTCAAGGCGCTCTCGGCGGCGATGGCCAAGGCCAGATCCGACGACGAGATCTCCTTCGTCAAGTCGCTCGTCGACGGCGATTACGCGGCCGCCAAGGCCCTCGCCGAGATGGCGAAGGAGCTCGGCGTATCCTTCAGATGGGAGGCGCTCGACCCCTACGCCGTCGCCTACACGCACTTCCTCTCGTGGCTCGCCCTGAACGGCACGATGGGCGATCTCGCCGTCGCCATGACGGTAAATCTGCCGGTCTGGGGCGAGGCGTGCGCCCGGCTCTCCTCCTGGCTGAAGGCCAATGGGTTCAGGTCGACTGGGTTTCTGGACCTCTTCTCCGGGCCCTACGACGAGATGGAGAAAGCGGCGGAGTCCATAGCGGAGAGGTATTACGACTATCCGCGGTATCTATTCATCGCGCGGGCCATACAGTCCTACGAATGCTCCTTCTGGTTCTCGATATCCGGCTCCAACCCCGGCGAATGCAGGCGCGCGGTCGCCTAGCCGTCCCCAGGAGGCCTCGGCCGCCGGCGCTGACGGCCCCAACATAGATATGAGGAGGCTCTCCGCAAGGCCGTCCTGCGGAGAGGTCGGGCCTTAAGACGCTATGTCAAGATCTCGGGCCTAGGGGTCGTTGTAGGGGCGATCTGGGGCTGGGCGTCTTGCCCCTTGGTCAGGGGCTATCGGCGGATTCTCGGCTCCGCCAGCTCGTCCGGCCCTCCATCGGTCGGCACTAGACGCGATACGTTCAGCGGCTCTGGGCCTCCAGGAGATAGTAGTGTATCGTGCTCAAGCCCAGCTTGCCCGCGGCCCTGCGCCACAGCGTATAGAGGAGCGCCGCAACCGAGAGCGCAATCCCGGCGTAGATGGCATGGGCGTATTGGGCCTTGCCTAGGGCGGTCAGATAGAGGGTGTATCCAAATATCGCCGTGCCGACTGCGGGCGCGGCTATCCCCACGAGAAACGCCCTCAGCCGGCCCGTCTTGGCCGGAGATCTGCGCAGATAGGGGTACAGAGCCACCTCCGGAAGTATGTGGTGCGCATACCACAAGATGGTGGCGGCCGTGGCGGCCAGAAGCCATGCCACCTCGGCGGAGGCGGGGCTTACGCCCAGCCGCCCGAATGCCGCCGTGGCTGTCGCCAGCGCCGCCGCCGACGAGGCCGCGAGGTTGAACAACGCGGCGTTCCTCGGCACACCGCCTCTGTCGAGGGCCCTTAGCCGCTTGCTCTCGATAAAGCCGTCTCTGGCCATGGCCCAGAGCAGCCTCGCGTGGGAGCCGGCTGGGCCTCCGTAGGCCAGAGCCGCCGGCGCGATGAACAACGGATATGCGGCGAGCAGCCACGCGGGGAGGTAGCTGGACCAAGCGTCCACGTAGGGCATGGCCGACTCGGCCAGGGCCCCGATGCGGTCTGGCGGCGCCGCGGCCACCACAGCGTATGCGGACAACGCGTAGAGCGCCGCCGAGGCGGACAACGCGATGATTACTCCGCGCCAGACGTCCCTCGCCGGGTTTTCTGCCTCCTCGCTGTAGAAGAGCGGCGTCCCGTAGCCCACATACATCCAGAAACCCTGCACGGCGGTCGCCGTGGCTATGCCTCCCCAGTCCATCGGCGCCAGAGGCGTCCAGGATCTATACGGCGAGACGGCCACGACGTATATATCGAGCGCCAGAGTGATCGATGTCGTGAACGCGAGGGCCGGCGCCAGCACGCCTCCGACGTAGCGGCGGGGCGGCGAGAAGGCGCCTACATACGATATGAGGAGGACGCCGACCACCGCGGCGGCCCAGGCGGGGAGGCTGCCCGTAATGCCGTAGACCACCCATCCGGCTTGCAGCGCGTTTTGAGTCTGCCACGCCACGTAGTAGAGGTAGTTGGCAACCGCGGTGTATTTCCCGGCCACAGGCCCCAGCCCCAGCTCGGCCAGCCCGTAGTAGCCGCCGGCGAACCGCGCCAGTCTGCTGTATTCGAGTATCGGCACGGCGGAAAGCATCACCGCGGCGTAGCCCAGCACCGCGGGCCATATCGCCGATTCGCCCGCGTATTTAACCAGAGGCGCCACGCCGATGGGGGCGCCGACCGGCAGAATCCCGGCGAGTCCCAACGCCGCGAGATCCCTTAGCCTCAGCCGTCTCTGCACTCCATAATGGAATCCCTATGTAATATCTCTTGCCCTTCTTAAATCGAGGGCCGCGTATTTATATGAGGCTGGTGAGGATCAGATTCAGGCTGTACTCAAAGTCCAGGGGCGGCCGTAGCTATCCCTATATAGCGGGGTCCCTCACCCTCGGCGGCTGGGCGCTCTCCGACGAGGAGAGGAGGGAAATCCTGCGTAGAGGCGAGGTGGAGAAGGAGTTCGTGATCTTGACGAGGGAGGAATACGAGGAGCTTGCGGATCTGCCCTACGAGGTATACACTATTTAATAGGGCTATTTTCCGTTAATGAAGGTCTACACTAAGGAGCTCCAGGTCAAGACCTCCTCGCGGAGGGCTCTCGTCAACATAACGGGCGAGGTGGAGTCCGCCGTCGCCGAGTCCGGCGTGTCGGAAGGCATAGCGCTGGCGTTTCTCACCCACGCCACGGCTGCCCTATTCGCCAACGAGGACGAGCCGAGGATACGTAGGGACTACGAGGCCCTCTTCGAGAGGCTGGCGCCGGCCTCGGGCGAATACGAGCACAACGCGATCGACGACAACGCGGATGCCCATCTCCTCTCGGCGCTGTTCAAGCAGTTCTACGTCTTCCCGGTGAAGGCCGGCAGGGTGGTCAGAGGCACCTGGCAGGAGCTGTTCTTGGCCGAGTTCGACGGGCCGAGGATGCGGCGTGTGGTGGTGGTCGTCGTGGGCCAATGAGGGTCGTCTGCGCGCGTTGCGGCCGCGAGAGGGCTGGGGACGAGCTCCGTTGCCCCAGGTGCGGAGGCCCCTTTACCGTGATCGTCGACTTCCAGTATAGGGAGAAGGTAAGGGAGAACTTCCCCTACATAAGGCGCTGGGTCTCCCTGGGGGAGGGCAACACGCCTCTGGTGGAAGTCGAGGGGGTTAAGTTCAAGCTGGAGTTCCTGAACCCCACGGGGAGCTTCAAGGACAGGGGGTCGGCCGTCCTGATATCGGCCCTTGCCGAAAGAGGCGTGAAGAGGATATCCGAGGATTCGTCGGGAAACGCCGGGGCGTCCATAGCCGCCTACGGAGCTCTCGCCGGCATGGACGTGGAGATATACGTGCCCGAGACGGCGCGCGGCGGCAAGCTGAGGCAGATAGAGGCCTACGGGGCCAGGGTGGTGAGGGTGTCCGGCTCCCGCGACGACGTGGCGAAGTCCGCCGAGAGGTCGGGCGCCTACTACGCGTCCCACGTCTGGCGGCCCGAGTTCAGAGACGGGATAAGGACGCTTGCCTACGAGCTGGTGAGGGATCTGGGGAAGGCGCCGGCCGAGGTGTACCTCCCCACCTCCGCGGGCACGCTCCTTCTCGGGGTTTACGCCGGCTTCAAGCACCTCCTCGACTCGGGCGTTGTGGACAGGATGCCGACGCTTGTGGCGGTCCAGACCGAGCAGGTGAGGCCCCTCTGCGCGGCGGTAAGGGGCGAGGAGTACGAGCCGCCCGGTAAAGTGACGTCGATCGCCGACGCTCTGGTGTCGACCAACCCGCCCCTATTGCCGGAGATGGCCGAGGTCGTGCGGACGCACGGCGACTGCGTCTGGGTGACCGACGGCGAGATAGAGCGCGCCTGGCGTTGGCTGGCGAGGAGGGGGCTCCTCGCGGAGCCGTCCTCGGCCGCCGCGCTGGCCGGCTACTGGAAAAGAGGGGGCGGAGAGGACTCCGTGGTGGTGCTGACAGGCAGCGGGCTGAAGGCGCTATGAGCTGGGGCACCTCCATCTCGGTGGCCTCTGAGAGCTTCCAGGCCACCTATCTGGGCCTAAAGATACACGAGATGGGCGGAGGCGCCGGCGACGTCGCCGTCGCGGTTTCGCTCGCCCTTTCCTACCTCCTGCCCCACCTCAACGGCGTCGGCGGCGACTTCCTCGCGCTCTACGAGAAAGGGGGCTCGGTAAAGGCCGTCCTCGGCCTCGGCTGGGCGCCGGGCGGCATATCGGGAAGGCCCCCCGAGTCGGGCCTCCGCTCGGCGGTTGTGCCGGGCTTCGGTCGGGGCCTCTGGGAGCTACATAGGGCGTTGGGCTCCATGGAGTGGAGTAAGCTGGTCGGCTACGTCGTGGACTTCCTGGAGAGGCGCGCCGTGGTGCACCCCTCGCTGGCGGAGGCCCTGTCTAGGTCGAGGCTCGAGGGGCCGGGGGCGGCCCTCTACGCCTCGATACCCCGCGAGCCGGGGGCTCCCTACAGGGTCGAGCCGCTCCTCGCGCTTTACAGGATCTACGGCGAGCACGGGCCGGACGGGCTGTACGAGGCCCTTGCCGACTCGCTTTCCGGCGGCTACTTTTCCCGCGACGACATCCTCCAGTATAGGGCCGAGGTGAGGGACCCAGTATCGATGGAGTACCGCGGGTGGACGCTGTACGAGGCGCCGCCGCCTTCTCTCGGCTTCTCGGTTCTCCTGACCCTCAAGCTAGCCGGGGAGGGGCTTCCGCGGGAGCCCTTCTCCTACGGGCGTATAAGGGCCGTGGTAAGGGCGGCCAGAAAGGCGCATTGGGCGCGGGATAGATATCTCGGCGACGGGCCCGTGCCCGTGGAGGATCTGTTGCTGGGGCGCGTGGAGCTCGGCGAGTCTGAGTCGCCTATGCCCACCGGAGACACCACCTACTTCGCCGTGGCCGACAGGGAGGTGGTCATCTCGGCGATCCAGAGCATATACTACTCGTTCGGCTCTCGCTACGTGGAGGGGAGGTGGGGCGTCGTCCTCAACAACCGCGCGTTCGACTTCACCCAGGGGCCGAACGCCCCGGCCCCGAGGAAAAGGCCGGCCCACACGCTCTCCGCCGTCATAGCGGTAAGGGGCGACCTGACGGCGGCTCTCGGATCCAGCGCCGGACACTACAGGCCGGTCATCTACGCCCAGATGGTCCAGAACCTGGTGGACTACTCCATGGACATACGGAGAGTCGTCTGGGCGCCTAGATTCATCTGGGTCGGCGGATGGAAAGCGGAGGCGGAAAGGGGCTACGAGGCCGGCCCAGACGTCGACCTAGTGGAATATCCGTCGAGGCTCGGCGTGGCGGCTCTGGCCTATAGACGCGGGGGCTCCCTCGCCGCTGTGGCCGACATACGGGGGGACGGGGCGGCCGCCTCGGTCTAGGGGATATGAGGTTTGGGGCGGGACGAGGCGCCGCCGCCATCGCCGGGAACACGATCGCCCCATCGGCCTGTTCGGAGAGCCCGCATATGCGGTCGTGCGCGGTCGCCGGAGGCGAAGCCGCCGTGGCGGTAGAGGGCCGATGGAAGCCCTGGGCCCTCCTCGACGCGAGATCCAGCCCTCACCGAGCCGCCTTGGGCGGGCATCAAGCCCTCCCCAGCCTCAGCCACACTCGGACAGCCGAGGGCCTGCGTTGCTCCGCGACCGCCTTTCGGGGCTCCTGGGGCGATGCCTATGACGTCAAAATCCCCGGCGCTTTGGGCAACTGCCCTATCTGGGGGTCCAGCGGCGTTAAAACACCATGAGGACGTACCCCGAGTTGACGTAGTGGGCTATGCGCTCGCCTGCGGGCATCAGCTTGACCACCTTGGAGGGCTCCTCCTCTAAGCCCCTGGCCTTCGCGTAGTTCACGCAGGCCGAGCCGACTGCGCCGGCCGACTTAAGTGCCTCGAAGGCCTATCTCGAGGGCTCGGGGAGGCGCAGGAGCCTCTCTTGGCTGGGGCCGAAGAACACGACCCTCAAGTCCTCGTACCTCCTGGCGTCTAGGGACCTCGCGGCGAGGGTCAGCGCCAAGTCCATCTTCTCGTCGCCGCTCATTATCACGAACAGGACCTTCGCGGCGCTATGCACGCTGTGTATTTAAAAACTTAGAAGAAGGAGTCGAGGGACGACGTCCTGGCCTTGCTCAGCGCGCGCCGTAGGCGCTCCAGCCCCTTCTCCACGCGGTCTCTGCTGAAGTCGTGCTCCTCCACCAATATCTCGAGGACCTTCGCCTCGTCGGGCTCCCTGAACTCCACCCTATATTGATCCGTGGCGGGCGGGTTGAGGAAAATCCGCCTGATCTCTAGGGGGTCGGCGGGCCACTGGACGCCCTTTAGGACGGTCTTGAGGGCGTTTTCCAACGAGCCGTGTTCCAGAATCGTCTTGAGGGCCCTCTGGGGGCCTATCCCGGGCACTCCGTCGGGGTTGTAGTCGGTGCCGAGGAGGATGGCTATGTCGACCAGCTGCTCTCTGGATTTGAGCTTGAGGGCCCTCAGGACCTTGTCCAGCTCTATGACCTCCGGCGGGACTTCGACGTACTCCTCGCCGACCTTCCTCCTGGAGGACACGGCGAGGTTTCTGACCAGCCTCGGCGCCCCGAACAGCAACGAGTCGTAGTCCTGGCTCCCGGCGCCCCAGACGGAGCCCTTGGCCGCCATATACGCCGCCTGCGCCTCGCCCTCGCTCGGCGCCTGCACCCACGGTATGCCCATCGCCGACAGGAGGGCCTTGGCGTCCTCGGCCATCCGGTCCGCCACGTAGACGACCCTCTTGGCGTACTTGGCCACATCCTCGGCCCTCCCCTCCGCCGCCGCCCTCTCCATCTGCTCCCTTGCCTTCTCCTTGGCCGCCCTCCTGGCCTCTATCTCGGCCCTCTTGAGCTCCGGCGGCTTCCCGTCGAAGACGTAGACGGGCCTTATCCCCGCCTCCACTAGGTTTATAGTCCTATAGAAAAGCCCGTTGAGGTGGCTGGTGACCCTGCCCCTCCCGTCCATGAGGGGGGTGCCGTCCGGCTGCCTTATGGAGGCAAGGAATTGATATAGGGCGTTGTAGGCGTCGAGGGCCACCGTCCGTCCCGCCAGCTGCTCCAGCTTCACCTCGCGCCTGGCCTCGGGCGGTATGAGCTTCCCCAGCTCTGTGACCCCCACGCCACTTATGCCGCACTATATTAATATTGGCCCCCCGCCCGCCGCGCTCCGCGGAGGCCGACGGGGCCGGGCCTCCGCCGCCGGCTCGGCCTAATGCCTCTTGACGACTTGATAGATCTCCTTGCCGCCCTTCACGAGCTTCCTCACGTGTATCCTCCCGTAGAGCTCCAGGACCATGAGCGCCTTTCTGATCTCGGCCTCAGTTATGTCGGGCCTCGCCCTCCTGAGGAACTCCTGTATCTCCTCCGAGGTCATCACCTCCTGCCTCTTCAGCTTGTAGATGGTCTCTATGACGTCGTTCACCAAGTCCACGGTTATGTTCTTCATAGATAGAGCGGAGGCGTCGCCTTCGCCTTGGCGGCGGGCTGCAGCTGCCTCGCCTTCTCCAGCCAGCCCTCGTAGAACTTCAACATGTCCGGAGTTATTGAGGGCTTCACCTTCGCCAGGGCGGCCTCGAAGTGCCTCATGGCCACCTCCTTGGCGTTTATATCCTCCCTCAACGCCATGAAGGTGGCCTCCCTCACGACCAGCTCTATGTCGGCGCCGGAGTAGCCCTCGGCCCTCCTGGCCAGCTCCTCCAGGTCGACGTCTTTGGCCAGAGGCACGTTGCGCGTATGTATCAAGAAGATGTCGAGCCTCGCCTTGAAGTCGGGCGGAGGCACGTAGATTATGCGGTCGAACCTCCCCGGCCTGAGGAGCGCAGGATCCACCAGATCGGGGCGGTTGGTCGCCCCTATCACCACCACGTTCTCGAGGGTCCTTATGCCGTCGATCTCCGCCAGCAGCTGGGCCACCACGCGCTCGCTGACGAAGGCGTCGGCGCCCAGGCCCCTCGCGGAGGCCAGTGCGTCTATCTCGTCGATGAAGACGACGCAGGGAGCGGCCATCCTGGCCTTCTGGAATATCTCCCTGATCATCTTCTCCGACTCGCCGACCCACTTGGAGAATATCTCGGGCCCTCTGACAGCTATGAAGTTCGCGCCCGACTCGGTCGCCACAGCCTTGGCGAGGAGGGTCTTGCCAGTGCCGGGAGGCCCGAAGAGGAGGATGCCCTTAGGGGGCCTCAAGCCGAACTTCTTGAACGTCTGGGGGTACTTGAGAGGCCACTCCACCGCCTCCCTCAGCTCCTGCTTCACATCCACCAGCCCACCTACGTCCTTCCACCGCACCTTGGGCACCTCTATGTGTATCTCGCGGAGGGCGGAGGGCACGATCTCCTTCATGGCGTCCGTGAAGTCCTGCATGGAGACCTTTATCTGCTCGAGGGACTCGGCGGGTATCGTCGGCTGGTTTAAATCCACCACGCCGCCCTGTATCGCCCTCCTCAGGGCCCTTATGGCGGCCTCCTTGGCCAGGGCCGCTATGTCGGCCCCCGTATAGCCGTGGGTCATCTCGGCCAGCTTCCTCAGATCCACGTCGGGGCTCAACGGCATGTTGCGGGTATGTATCTGGAGTATCTCGAGGCGGCCCTTGAAGTCGGGCGGACTTATCCATATCTCCCTGTCGAATCTTCCGGGCCTCCTCAGGGCGGGGTCCACGGCGTCGGGGCGGTTCGTGGCGCCTATCACCACTATCTGCCCCCTCTCCTGCAGCCCGTCCATGAGGGTGAGGAGCTGCGCCACGACCCTCTTCTCCACCTCGCCCGTGACCTCCTCCCTCTTGGGCGCTATGGCGTCTATCTCGTCGATGAAGACTATGGCCGGGGCGTTCTTCTTGGCCTCGTCGAATATCTCCCTCAGCTTCGCCTCCGACTCGCCGTAGTACTTCGACATGATCTCCGGCCCGTTTATGGCGATGAAGTAGGCGTTGGCCTCGTTGGCCACGGCCTTGGCCAGCAGGGTCTTGCCGGTGCCGGGAGGCCCGAAGAGGAGGATGCCCTTAGGGGGCTCTATGCCCAGATGCTTGAACAGCTCCGGATGGCGCAGAGGGAGCTCCACGAGCTCCCTGATCTTCTGCTTAGCCTCCTCCAGATCCCCAATATCCTCCCAAGTGACGGGGGGTATCTTGATGCCTGAGACGGGCTTCTCGTAGATCTGTATCTGGGTGTCGTCGGTGACCAGGAGGACGGCGTTTGCCGGGCGGGCCTGCACCACCTGGAAGGTCAGGGGTTGGCTCAGAACATATATCTGGAGTATATCGCCCTCGACGAGGACGTAGTCGCGGAGCCTCTGCTTTATGTACTGGAGGAAGTTGGAGTCGACGGCTATGGTCATGGAGACCGGCGCCAGCTTGATGGACTGCGCCGGCCTCGGCTCCACCTTCCTCACCCTGACGGTCTCGTTCAGGGAGACGTCGGCGTTCTTCCGCAGAATCGAGTTCATGCGGATTATGCCCTTGCCGCGGTCCTCGGGGAGGCCGTTCCACACCTTCGCCGCGGTCCTCCTCCTCCCCATCACCTCCAGCACGTCGCCCACCATTATGCCGTTGCGCTCCATCACGTCGGGATCTATACGGACTATGGGCCTGTTGGCGTCGCGGGCCTTGCTCTCGGCCACTCTGAGCTCAACCCAGCTCACGCGCCCTAGGCCATAGGTCTATAAAAAGCTATACCCTAGAAGCTCAGCCTCGAGAAATATTCGAGCTCTATGTTGCCCACGCCCTGGATCGACCTCAAGAGCTCCTCAACCTCGTCGGACGTATATTCGTCGGACTCCGGATGCCTGACGTAAACCTTCAGGGCAGTTATGCCGAACCCTATCGGCTCCTCCTCTATCCTATCCACCTTGTACTTAGGCGCCAGCCTCTTCGTGATCTCCTGCTTCAACCGCGCCAGATCCACCTCGGCGCTGTCGGGCAACACCCTGTAGACCAAGGCTACCTCCGCCGACATGGATGCCGAGACCTCAAGCCTATAAAAATTTTCGCCCCACCTCGCCGGCGCGCCCCGGCCATCAGGCGAAGCCAACGGGCACAGACCTGCACGTAGCTGGGGCCGTCCCCGGCGCGGCCGCGGGCTAAAACTTAAGAGGTTCTGCGGTCTACACGGCGATCGAGGCAAGGAGGCCTTTTTCAAGCCTACCGACGAGGTTCATATCGAGGCCCCCCACAGAGGCGCCTGCGGAGGCCCGTCCGGCCCTCCACCTTCTGGATTAGGGCCCTACGAGGTGCGCGGCCGGCAGGGCCTCTTGGGCCTGGAGGGCCTTCTAGCAACCCCTCAGGCCGGAGAGGCTCAAGGCGTTGGCCTAGACGGAGGAGGAGCGCCGACGGCTCGAATCTACCGCCGTGCCGAGGGTCCCAATATATGGCAGGACCTGGGCCGTCCGGGCGCCGGCCGTCGCAGCGCCCATCAACGCGATTACCCGCCGGGGGATTGGGGCGACGCCGGAGGCCGCCATATCTAGCTAGCAAGCCCTTGCCTGGCGGCAACTTCACCGGCGCGTACGACCTATCGGAGGGCTCCGGGGCGAGCCGACGGCGGAGGCGACGGGTTGCGTCTCGACCACTTCGAGACCTCGGTCGATAGGCGCCGCATATGGCCCTCGCTCCACCTCGGGCCCATCCGGCCGCGGCGCTCGGCCGCCCCGTCGAGGAGAGGCGGGCAGGCCGGCTCCGCGGCGATGTATATTTTATATGTGGACTTCGGCATAGGGCCATGGACGCCGGGGATGTGGACCTCTTGATGGAGGTGCAGTACGACTTCCCGCTCGCCGAGCGGCCGTACGAGGTCGTCGGGGAGCGGATGGGCGTGGACGAGGGGTGGGTCATCGAGAGGCTTAGGGAGCTCGTGAAGGCCGGGATCTTGAAGAGGATAGGCGCCATTCTGAACTACCGCTCCAGGGGGCTCGAGGCGGCTCTCGTGGGCATGGCGGCGCCCGAGGGCATGATCGAGGAGGTGGCCGCCGCGGTGAACAGGGACCCGCAGGTGAGCCACAATTTCCAGCGGGACTACAGGCCCTACAACCTCTGGTTCGTGACCAAGGCTAACAGCAGGGAGGAGCTCGAGGCCAAGGTGGCCGCCGTCGCGAAGAGATACGGCCTGGACTACGTGATCTTGTACTCGCTACGTAGCTACAAGGTGGACGTCCGTTTCGACCTCAGGCGGGGCATCTCCTGGACGAAGGGCGAGCTTCTGCCGGAGAACCCGCCCTCCCTGTCCTCCCTGGGCATCCCCATGGCCTTCTTCTCAAAGGTCAGATCGCTCCCCCTGGCGCCGGAGCCCTTCAAGGAGGCCGCCGAGGCGTTGGGGCTCGCCGTCCCGGAGGCCCTCGAGAAGATGAGGGAGCTGATAAGGCTGGGCGTCCTACGCGATCTGCACGGCACAATCGACGGCGAGGCGGTAGGCTTCAGGGAGAACGCCATGGTGGTGCTCAGGGAGCCCGTCTGCGAGGAGGCGGCCAGGCTGAACATCACGACGCACGTGGTCCTCAGAAACACGGTGCCGGGGAAGTGGCAGTATCCCTGCTACTTCATGGTGCACGGGGTCTCTCGGCAGGTGCTCGAGGACTACATACAGGACGCCGTCAGGAAGCTCGGCGTATCCGAATACCGCGTCCTCTACAGCGTGAGGGACTTCCTCGGCGGCCGCGAAATGGGGAGACGCGTGGAGAAGGTGGCCGAATAGCCGCCAGGAGGCGCCGGACCTCCGCCGCGTATAGCCAAGGGGCCGGCCGCGCCGCCGGCTACGTGGCGCATCTACCGCGCTCCCGGCGCGAGCTCCCTCGGCCTTCCCGCCGCAGGTCGCGGGGAAAGCGCATCCGGCCGAAGCCGCGCATCGCAAGGCCGGCAGGCATCGGATCAACGTCCGATTATGGGGCGCGCATCTTTTGCACTTCGTGCCCATCTAGCATCTGTCGATTTTTAAGGGGTGCGGCCGATTATGCGGACCCCTTTCGTTACTTCGGCAACGCGCGTCGAGACTCGGTAAAGACCCGGAGGCGTACCGGCTGGAGCCTCTGAGCAGAGACGTCGACCCCGGCGAGAGGGTCGAGATGTACCTTGCGGCCTCTAGGCGGCTCTGGGAGGAGGGCACGGGGCTTCTTGAAGCTGGGGACGTCAGGCAAGCCTCCGAGAAGCTTTGGAACGCCGTGGTACAATCGGTGAAGGCGTACGCCGAGGCTGTGGGCATGCCCCACGAGCAGACCGATACGGGCCGCCATGAGGAGGCTGGCGGGGGACAACGCGGAGATGCCCGCCTCCCCGCCGCAGTTGTGTGGAGAAACGACCCATCCCCAGGCAGACGCAACGCAGCCACAATACATCCCACAGAAACGCTCCCGCCCCCTCATCCGGCCTGCCCAGCGGCCGACAGCCGACCTACGGGACTCGCCGACGCCAGAAGCCCCTAGAGGGCCGGCTCCACGAGCGGCGGACGTAGATGTTACGTCAGAACGATAAGCCTCAAGCCTAGACATGCTCACGAGACATGCGCCTATGTCTGTCGGCGTAGTTTAAACAGCCAGACCGGAGATGCCGCAGAGGCGGCTTTGCGGGGGGCGGTACGTCGAGACTCGGTAAAGGATTGCACTAGGCAGACCGGCAAAGGCGTGGAGGTTCGCGGCCGTCTAGACGCCTAGCCGCCTCAAGACGGAGACGCCGTACGCCTTCGCCCTCTTCGCCATCCGCGCGTCGAAGGTGACGAGGGGTAGCCCGAGCTTCCTTGCCGTGAGGATCACAACTGAGTCGTTGTAGTGGGTCAACCCGGCGCCTACGGCTCCTCTCAACGTGGCGGCGTCTTCGCAGCGGATCACCGCCTTCTCGTACTCCAGAAGAGCCCTCAACACGCCGCCGCCCTCCTCCGGCGCCGCCTTCTTGAAGAACCAGACGAGCTCGTGGATGACCAGTGGGCATGTGCCAGACGTCCAGACCGTCAAGCAAAGCCTCAGCCTCCACATGCATGGGCGAGTCCTCCACCACGTAGTAAATTACGGCGTTCGTATCAACTACCGCCTCTCGCCGCACCTTCCTCCACAAGCCTATCTATCTCCTCGGGGGTCAGCCTCAGCCCCAGCCGGATCCTCGGCAGGCCCCCAGCCGCCTTCCTTATGACGATCCTGTCGCCCTCCACCTCCACCAACACCCGATCCCCCACCTCGATCCCAAGCCTCCTCCTCACCTCGGCCGGAATCGTTATCTGGTAATTCCGCGTAACCCTAACCACGGCCACAACTACATACAGCTAGTTGTATATAAGCCCTACTAACAGCGCATCTGGCCGGCGTCCCCCGCGGGAGGCCGACGCCGGCCACACGGCCGCCGCGCCCGGCCGACGGAGCTCGACGACGACTCAAGGACGCCTACAACCACGGCAGATCATCAGAGAGCCTCTAGGTGCAAGACGGGCCACCGCCATAGAAACAATTCCACAGAGGCGCAGCTCCGGCCTCTGCGTCGAGGCCCCACGACGTCGAATCGCAGAATAGCTTGGCCCACGGCGACCGCGGCCGGCCGCTGTCTCGGCCCGCCGCACAGGCCCCGACTGGCCGCAGAGGGCGCTGCCGGCATCCGCCGGGCTACGGCCGGCCGCGGCGGCGGCTGTTCGCATTAAGGGGGCGGGTCTGCGGAGGCTCCCTGGGGGGCTATGTTTTACACGGCCTCCTTTACCTCTGAGGCCGAGGAGGCAATGCCTCTGGTACGCGGCGGACGTCATCGCCTTTCCGGCCCTCCTCGCGGCCGCCCAGCCGACGGACCCCCTCGAGATGACGCTGGCGGCCGTCTACGGCGCGCGTCGTTGCTATACGCGAAGGCGGAGGCCCTGGGAAACAGCCGCGCCCCTCGCCCTCGCGCGCCCGACGCCGCGCGTGCGAGACGCGCCGCGGCCCCTCTGTCGGCCTTCTCAGCCCCGATGCTGGGGCTCGGGGCCTTCCTAGCCGAGAGGCCCGCCGGGCATGCCGCAGGCGCCCTCCTATTCAACGGATAATGCCTTAAAGCCGCTTTATACAAAGCCCCTGCCCGGTAAAACCCGGAAAACGAGGCCTCGATGCCAGCGCTGGCGGTGGGAGGATATGCGGCGTATACGCCGTTGGTTGTCGGCCGAGAGGGAGTGCGCCCCGCCTCCGGCTCCCGCCCCGTCCGGACCCGTCAGAAATTTATACCACAGAGCGAGTTCTGACGTGGACGAGCTACTCTCAGCCCTCCACGAGGCCTTGAAGCCGATGGTCGCGCAGATAGCGGCTAAGGCCAAGAAGGGGAAGAGGCTGGCCGCAAGGGAGGTCCTCCTGCTCTACGTGTACCTGATGTTGGAGGAGCGCGCGAGCAGAGGCCGCCCGGCAGAGAGGCAGGAGGCGCCAGATGGGCGAGCCCAGCCGGGAGCTCCATAGCTCGCCCCGCACGGCGCCGTATCCGCCGCGCCGGTCCGCCCCAGCGACCTATCCGGAGGGGCGGCTCTCGATCAGCGCCATCAACAGCGCCTCCACCGGCTTCAGCCTCCTCGACGCCGGGTCCGGCGCCAGGCCGAGCTCCTCCATGGTCACGCTGCCCAGCAGGTTTATCCCCTCGTCTCCGAATACCACAGGCGTCGCCGACGCCCTGTAGCCCTCTATCTCTATCCCGACCTCCCCCAGCGGCCTTTCGACAACTCTACCGTCGGCTAGTCTCAGCTTGACGGACCTGATCGGCCTCACGCCGAGTCTGTTCAGCATCGACGCCGATATCACCGTGTACGTCGCGCCGGTATCGACCAGGAGCTCCACCTCGGCCCTCTCCACGGGATTCGTCAAGCTCCAGATCGTCGCCCTCACAGCAAAAGTGCCCATCGGCCTAGAGGACAGGCCCGATTTTATGCGTTATCCCGCCGGCGGCACTCCTCGACCATCGGCGGAGTCGGGCCCCGGAGCGGGGTCTTCCATGGCCTGCGCCGCATGGGCCCCGTCGATGCCGCAAAGCCCCCCGTCTGAGGCGGTCGGCGTCCCCTCGCCGCAGAGCGGTCCACAGACACCTCACCCCGCTCGCACCGTTGCAGGTACAAGTGGAGTTGGATTTATTCGATACTAGCTCACAGCTCAAAGGACCTCCTCCAGAGCCACGACCTCCCTCTTGCCTTCGATGAGCCATACCTTGAGCTCCTTGGCCCTCTGGACGGCCGAGGGCTCCGTGACGAGGGCGTAGAGGACAGGCACGAGCTTTCCCGAAATCTTGTCGGGCCACCTCCTCTGGAGCTCCTGCGCCCTCTCGAAGGCCCTCTCAACGTCCCTCCGGCCGGCCCTAACCTTGGCTTCGCCGACAGCCGTCAGCGCGCCGGCGTTGCAGTAGATGTCCAGCTCGTACTCCGCGTCCAGGCGTAGCCTCTCCGCAACGCATCTATAGCCCCGTTGCTCCAGGAGGTACTGCACCATGTCCCTCCCCGACTCCTCCACGCTGATGGCTATGGCCTCAAACTGCTCCTTAGTAGCCATCTTGTCCTCGATACGCTTGAGATCCTCCTTCGTGGCCATCCTGTCCTCAAGCCGCTTTATGACGGCGTCGAAGTGCTCCCTAGTCACAAACCTCTCCTCAGCCCATCTCTTCAGCTGCTCCACCGCCGTCTCTAGATCTTGCTTTGTGGCATATTGCTTTAGATCCTCCTTCGTGGCCACGTTGAGGGGTATGGCGACCGTCCCGGCCACCGCCTGCGCGAGCCTAAGCCTTGCCTCCGGGTGCTTTGTGAGGAGGTCGAGGAGGGCGTCGGCGATGCGTCCGTCGGTCCTCAGAGCATCCAGCACTAGGTCCCTGAGGAAGGACGGCTCCCTCTCCACCAGCTCCCGCAGCGCCCTCTTCAGGACATCAACATCCACGGTATGATCTGGGCCATTTTAAAAAACCTTAAGTATCGCGGCGTCCGCCCGGCCCCCGCCGCGGGCGGCGCCCCGAAGCGGTCGAGGCGGGCCCCCCCCTCAGCCGCCCACCGC
>Ga0081534_100061_pt1 | contig 42540 bp, 45 predicted proteins | sample MonGeyMetagenome_FD_71019 | JGI IMG/M metagenome (GOLD analysis project Ga0081534, IMG submission 71019) | Hypoxic/sulfidic aquatic microbial communities from Monarch Geyser, Yellowstone National Park, USA - MG (SPAdes) v1 (version 2) | ecosystem: Environmental > Aquatic > Thermal springs > Hot...
TTCAAGTTTTTATCTAGATAATCACCGCTGAATATTATTAAAACTCCTATGGCATTAGTTCTAAGCTTCTCAGGCTTAGCTAAAATATCCTCAAGATCCTTCAGCTCGAAGATGCTTATATTATATGTTTTAAGCTCTCTCCAGAGACTATTAAACCATTCATTATCAGATTCGCCGACGAACATAAGATCATAGTCTTTAAGCACTGAAAAGGCTACCTCTGAAACTCTCGTAGAACTGTTTTTATTAAATGCGTTAACGGAGGCTGTGAAATATAATATGGAGATGATTGATATAGATATTATTATTGATGATATTATCAGTGTTAATATAAGTTTTTTATATCTCATAATTTGACACCTTCATCATTAATATTATTTGTATAAAAGCTTTTTTTGCTCTGATGTTAAATTAAAGAGTTTATAAATAGATCATAAGATCTTTAGTGTCGAATAGTATTATAAAGATCTTGTTGTGTGATGTGTTGTCTTTTTAATTTATCTCATCTGCCCGATGTTATATGATATATCTGCTCGATCTGTTATTTCTTATTTGTTCATCTATTTTTCGTTAAACTTTTGATCTTGGGTTATATATTTTTATCTCTCAGTTTAATATGTAACGAGGTCGTTGGCTGTAATGATCGAGATATTTTATGTGATAGCGTCTTTAAGTTTGTTTTCTTCAGCTCTTTTTCTTATTTTGTCAATAGTTTTTCTGAGGATGTACAGATTGTATTCCGACCAGATCTGGATGAGACTTTTTCTGGGGTATCTTATGTTTTCAATAAGTCAGTTGATAATGATATTAAGCATTCTTGTTCAGGAGCCGGGCATATCATATTCTCTCTATACTCTGTCTCCTGCATCAGCTTTGTCAGCATCTTATTTAATATGGTCTTCGAAAAGATCTTTTGAGAAGACAACTGTCTATCTTATGATCCCGCCGATATATCTTTTGATGCCCTCGACATTAGATTTTATAACAACATTATTTCTTATATTATCTCAATCAGGCTTCAGAGGATTTGTGAGAATAGGTCTTCTAATGTTCTCAGCATCTTATCTATTGAGAGGCCTCTGGATCCTTACTCCAGATCCTTTACAACTTATTTATATACTTATACTCTCAGAGTTTATCAGAGTCTCTGGAGCTCTTCTCATGAGTCTTGTTTATGTCAGGAGGATCATTAGATGAAGAAGAGAAGCAGAATATCTATCATATACGATATATTAAGCTACATAGAGAGAGAAGGAGGAGAAGTTTTGGCCACGAGACTTGCCACAGCAACTGGACTGGCTTATGACAGGCTTGTCAAGATCTTGGATGAGCTTAACGATAAAAATATTGTTCATATGATTGTTGATGAGAGAAGTAGAAGAGTTAAGATCACTGATAAAGGACTTGTTCTACTTAAGAGAATAAGAGATTTAAAAGATCTTTTGAAAGATCTTGGGATTGACATAGGCTGATCCTATTCTCTCTCTAGAGAAGCTATCATGACTCCTGATACAGCCATTATCATTCCGAAGACGCCTATCAAAGGAACTTTCTCGCCTAAGAATATGAAGGCTAATATGGCGGCTCCCACAGGCTCTAATATTATCAGCAGCGAAGCTATTGATGCTTTGACGAATCTAAGTATATAATTAAGCATTGTGTGCCCACCGATCATTGGTCCCACAGCTAGAAGAATAAGCCATGGGATCTCCTCATATCTGATCATTAGAATATTCTGTTGATCAATACATGATAAGAATAGAAGTGTCAATGTTGTGGACATATATACAGGGATCACGTATATAGCCAAAGAGTCTATTCTGGTGCGGACATATCTTCCTATAACAACATATACTCCCGCAGAGAATCCTCCGAATATTGCTAACAAAGATCCTATTATCATGTCTCTTGAGATCTCTATTTCATTAATTCCTTGTGAAGCTCCTATGAGAATAATTCCAAAGATCCCTAGAAACACTCCTAGAACAACTTTTTTAGAAGGATATTCATTTAGAAAGAATATTGCCATTAAAGTTGCGAAGAGCGGATAAAGATCTACTAGAGTGGTTCCCACGTAGACAGGTGTCAGCCTGAGACTCCAGATCCATGTATAGAAATGTAGAGCAAGAAAAAAGCCTGATAAAAAACTTAGATAAAGAATCTTCTTAGACAATCTATAGATCTTTCTCCATATCTTAGGCTCCTTAAAATTATAATAAGATCCTAGTATAAGCAGTGTTATAAATAATCTCCAGAAGCCTACTACAGAAGGTGCGGATGAGGTGAGTTTAACAAATAGAGAAGCTGATGAGACAGAGATCACAATTACTATACCTATTATGACAAGCTTAATCTTCTCAAGACTTGTCATCTATAATCCTCTTGAGATTCTCTTTAGCCAGCAAGAGGCCTACTAAAGTCTTCACATCCGAAGGATCCTCTTTCAACACTATGTCTATAGCATCTGAGAGCCTATAGATCTTTGTCTCGATAATCTCTCCCTTCTCAGGTTTAGAACCTACGTAGACAAGATCTTTTGCAATAAAAATATGAATAATCTCATCACTATAGCCGGGAGCGGTGTATATAGATTTTAAATATATGATCTCTTTGGGCATATAGCCTGTCTCCTCAATCAACTCTCTTTTAACAGCATCTATAATATCTTCACCACTCTCAACTTTGCCAGCAGGTATCTCATGAATCCATCTCTCAATAGGAGCTCTATACTGTCTTATCAAGACAACATGATCATCATCAATCATTGGGATGATCGCCACGGCCTCTCCAAAATTTATCACATCTTTAAAAATCTTCTCTCCATCATGTGTCTCAAAAATTTTCTGAAGAAGAACAACTCTTCTCCCTCTACAGATCTCTTTCACATCAATTTTTTTAAGAGGGCTCTTCTCAAGACTCAATTTATTCTTCACGAACATGTATAATTCTTAGAAATATATAATGTTTATAAGTATTTAATCATAGACAGGTCATGAGTTATATTCCTCAGAGATATATTGTGATCCATGATGAGAACATTTCAACGAATCAGCTGATAGAGATCTTGAGACAGAGAAATGCCACATATACAGCAACCAGAGGCGTTGTAGAAGCTCAACAATCTTCACAACCTCTTATTCCTCAGGAGCTTACATATATTCTTATAATATTTATATTGATATTTATGATAACACTGGTCTTCATAACGATCTCTCCACAGATCATGTCTTTAGAGAGAGAATCTATGTTTATAAGAAGAGGATTTAGAGAGAAAGAGAGAGAAGAAAAGATCCTTATGTATATATATGATGGAGTTAGAGAGGTCTTGAGAAAAATATTTCTTAGAATAAGAGAAGATCTTAGGTGTATACATTGTACTCCTAGAGAGATCAGTCTGAAAAATCATGAGAAGATAGATCTGAAGGCTTTCGCTGATATATATGAGAAGGCTGTATATGGCAGAAAAGATCTTTCGAAAGATGATCTTGAGAGAATTCGTGAGTGGTCTGAATGATCAGAGAGATTATAATAATTCTGTTTCTAATGATCTTGTTGATAGGTTTTGTAGATAAGATCCCGATCATATTGTCGCAAGAGTATGATCCTCCGTCAATATTCAATACTGGAGGCGGAGGCTACTACATATTTTATACACTACTGATCAGAAGTGGGTATAAGACTGATGTCATATACAGTATGGAGGATCTTTCTAAAATAGATCCTGAGACAAGTGTTTTAATAATAGCCAGCCCGGACACGCCTCTCTCTCAAGAAGATTCTGAGAAGATCATCATATGGATCTCTAGAGGAGGATTTGTGTTGGCTCTAGACGAGATAGGATCTTTAGATAATCTATTGAGAAAAGTAGATGTATACTACGGGTCTTTGATAGGCACTGTGGCATATGCAAAATGTGTTATTAACAACAAGACTTATGAGATATTTCTCAACAAATACTCATATATTCATATAAAAGATCCTGAGAACACCTCCTATATAGGCACATGTTTAGAGAGTGGAGGCTACGTAGGTTTTCTTAAAAAGATCGGGTCTGGAGAACTTTTTTTCATAGGAGACTCAAGTTTATTCATAAACAATATGATATATAGAAAAAGCGTCAGTGAAAACATAGTTTTATTCAGAGACTTTGTGGGGGATAGAGAGATAATATTTTATGAGGGTAATAGAGTTTTCAAAATTATTAGAATGGATCAGATTGTCATGGGGCTTGGTTCGATGATAAGGATCTTTTCTAACAGCATTGGCATAATGATGAGTAAAGATCCTTTGATCACATTGTCAATAATAAGCTTTGTAACGATATTTGCAACATTAATATATTTCAGAGAAGAGACGGGTGCTGTGAAAACATTTTCTCAGACAAGATCTATAAACAATTTTAAAGAGGATAAGAAATACGTTGTCAGGAGATATAGAGAATGGCTTCAGAAGAGCAGGAGCTGAAGATTTTTCATAATATATTTACAAAAGCTGTTGAAAAGATCTCTGAGATTGTCGTTGGGAAAAGGAGAGAGATAGAGCTTATACTGGCGACACTTCTCACAGAGGGTCACGTGATACTCGAGGGAGTGCCTGGTGTGGCCAAGACTTTGTTGGCTAAGACTGTCGCAGGCGTCTTCGGATTATCTTTTAAAAGAATTCAGGGGACTCCAGATCTTCTTCCATCAGATGTTATAGGTGTCAACATATATGATCCTAAGACAGGATCTTTTAAATTTAGAGAGGGCCCTATATTCTCAAATATACTGATGATCGATGAGATAAATAGAACACCTCCTAAGACTCAGAGTGCTCTTCTAGAGGCTATGCAAGAGAGACAAGTGTCTGTCGAAGGAGTGACATATAGACTGCCGAGACCTTTCATGGTTATTGCAACAATGAATCCTATTGAGATCGAAGGGGTTTTTCCGTTATCAGAGGCTCAGACAGATCGTTTTTTAGCTCGTGTGGTCATTGATTATCCAGATGTTGATGAGACTATTGAGATAATGAGAAGATATTATGACATAACTGAGAGAAGTATCAGCCCCGTGGTTTCGAAAGAAGATTTCATAAAAGCTTTTGATGTTGTCAGAAAAGTGTATATAGATGAGAACATACTCAGATATATCTCTCTTATTGTTCAGGCCACGAGAAATCATCCTATGGTGAGATTAGGAGCATCACCTAGAGGGGCGATAGCATTATATCTTTTGTCAAAGGCTGTCGCATTGATCAGAGGAAGAGATTTTGTGACACCAGACGACGTAAAATATGTGGCTCAGGCAGCGTTAAGCCACAGAATAATTCTGAAGCCTGAGGCTGTTTTGAGTGGTGTTAAGAGTGAGAAGATTATTGAAGAGATCTTGTCGAGGACTGATGTGCCCTGAAAATCACTTCTAAAGGCTTTGTCTTTTTATCAATTAATATTCTGATGATCATATTCTCTATATATTCTATGTCTCCAATATTAATCTCACTGGCTGTGGCAGGCGTCGTCATAATACTATGGTCTAGACAGCAGATGAAAGATCTTTTATATGTCATAGACAAGATCTATGTCGAGAGAATTGTTGAGAAGAACAGAGTTGTAGAAGGCTATGAGACAGATGTTGTAATAAAAATTTTTAATGAGACTGATCATAGGATCCCTCTTGTGATTGTTAAAGATGATGTTCCGAGAGGACTAGTTGTCTCAAAAGGATCTGATGTTGCACGCCTATCTATTCCACCAAGATCTTATGTTGAGAATGTTTATAGCGTTAGAGGAGAGAGAGTTGGAAGACATGATCTTAGGAGTATAAAACTTCTTTTTCAAGATCCTCTCGGGATCTTCTCTGAAGAAAAGATCTATGAGCAATATTCTTATATAACTGTCACACCAATCTATATAAAAATAAACGTCTATCCAAAGATCAGATCTGTATATCCTGGGATAAAAATTCGAGGAGCCTCTCTGGGAGGATCTTATGATCTTTGGGGGTTTAGAGATTATGTATCTGGCGATGATGTAAGAAGAATCTATTGGAAAGGTTTTGCCAGAACTGGGAGGCTGATGGTTAGAGAAGATATTGGAGAGTCGAGAGGGAGAGTATTGATCATGTTAGGTCTTACAAAATATTCGTGGCTCATAGGATCTGAGGGGAACACCTATGCTGAGTCTCTTCTGAGATTATTCAGATCATTACTTGAATCCTTTTTAGACGCTTATTCAATTATTGACATAATGATATGTACAGATGCTATAGTAAAGATTTTTCGAGAGATCACTTCATCTAATAGAGAGAGAATATATGTTATATTTGATGACATATCATTTGGAGGAGGATGCGGATCTATAGGGATCCTTCTTTTAAATCTTTATAGAATAGATCTTTCTAGATACGACATAAAGATTCTAGCGGCAACTCCTCCAGACATTTTCTCGACAGACAGATCATCTATATCATTATATTTAAAACAGAATGGTTTCAGAGGAATAATAATGATGCCAAATAGAGATTATGATAAAGATATCGGGCCGATGACTAGAGACATTATAATAAAATTCTTCAGCAAATTAGGGTCTGATGTTTTGATCACTGAAGAAAGTTTTGAGAAGATCTGATATGATCAAGATTTACACAAGAAATATTTTCTCAAGTCTTTTAACAACAATTTTATATCTTATCGTCTCATTTGTTATATCAAGATCTATAGATCTTTTTGTTATAAGTTTTCTCATAATGATATCTTTTCTATTAACATCAACATTTGTTAGAAAAGATCTTTTCCCATACTCGTTTCTTATGATCTCTCTCGTAGCTATTTATCTACTGTGGGACAGGCCAGATCTTTTGTCGACAAATTTCTTTATAATATTCGTGATATACATGATCTATTTGATTATAGATTATATAAGAGTTCGTAGTTTCGAGAGAAGTATCGTGAGATATAAGGATGTCATCCTCCCGATTGTTATAACGATCTTTATACCTGTCTATGTGATAAGTTTTGTAAACACTATCAACTTTTTATACGGCTACAGCAGAGAGGAGGTTTTCGTAGTATCAATACTAATCTCTATATTGATCTATTATCTTCTGACACTTTTAATAAGAAAAGATCTTTATTTTCTAACTGATATATACAAGATCCTTGCTATAGATGTAGACACATTTTCTATAAGAATGATCTATTTGAGCAAGATCCTTTTGATAATAATATTCTTTTGGACACTATACATAGGAGAACACATGTTGTCTCTAACCATCTTATTAAGTGAGATAACCATAAGAGTCATAGATAGAAAAATGAGAAAAGAGATTTATAAAACACTTATCAACATAATTACGCCATTATTAACACTAATGATCATAATGATCAGAGGAGCACTCATATAACAAGATCCTATCTCAGAAGCAAATGTTTTTAAAATCATAAAAAATAAATTGAGAGGGAGAAACCTGCGCGGGCCCGTCGTCTAGCCCGGTTAGGACGCCGCCCTTACGAGGCGGAGGTCCGGGGTTCAAATCCCCGCGGGCCCATTAAGATCTTCGCATCTATGACCCTCATTTGTAAATCAACGATCCTCGGGATCCTCTTTGATCCTCGGGATCTTCTTAAAGATCCGATCCCTTTGATCCTGATTCCATATCGGTTTTCATATCAGACTGCCACGATATAGAAGCAAGCATAGAGATGGATATGGATTCTGGATCCCATTCATATCAGATATTCATCAGCCATTCATATCGTTGTGCCCACAAAGAGGCGGGGAACCCTCGCCCTTCAGGGCGGGGAGGAGGTCAGAGTATAATTAAAGTACTAAAAGTACTGAGAATGTATATGGGTGCAACACTCTTAAGTGTAATGTTAATATTTCTATTGTCCGAATTAATAGTCTTTGCCCAGCAGTCATATCACTTTCCAGTTTATCCAACAAGAGAATATATGAGACCCTTAAGAGGGGGATTACAAATACAGATAACTTATGGAACTAACTCAGAGACCTGTACTCTTGGATACTTTGTACGCCACGACACTAGCTATGGTTTTGTGACAGCGGGTCATTGTATTAGTAATCTCTGGCCTGGCGGAAATCCGGTGTGGGTCTCGATATACCAACCAAATTATACAAGGTCTGATTACCTCGTAGGACCCAATGCATACTACCTCATATCTGGTGATATTGATGCAGCATTTATACCTTTAAACACAGGGGTGAGCTGGGAAGCATGGATAATAAACATAACAGGAGAAAACTCGTATACTACTGTATCTATTTACGGATATGTAGATTGGGATAATGTAAAATTAGGAGAACGTGTGTGTAAGACCGGTAGAACTACTGGAACTACGTGTGGATATGTTATAGCTAAGATGAATCCCTACAACAATCTTCTCGATGCTATAATAACTAATATTACTGCTGCTGGTGGTGATAGTGGCTCACCGTTGTATTATCATGTGATGCCTGGTGGTAGATCTCTTGCTACATATATTCTAGGTCATTTATTAAGAGGTGAAAACTGCACGCTTGCGATAGTTAATGGTGAACTCGCATATTTATGTCCAAGAACTATTTTTGTCTCTGTTCGGGCTATACACAATATATTCGGAGCTACAATATGTAATGTTATAACTGGGTGTTGACTATGATGAGGGTTGAGACGTTAATAATAATGTTTATGTTGGTCATAGTGTCTAGTATTCCCATGGCGTTAGCTGATAGTAATATACAAATATATACTATACATAACTTATACATTATATATGACTACGGTAACCTCGTGATAGCTGCCATAAATAGATCTGCTCTCACATATTTAGGTAATGGTTATTGGCTCTTAGTGTTACCAAACATGGATGCAGTAACGTTCTCGTCAGAACTTGTTAATGAAATAATTGATAAATTCATAGGCCCTAGAGCATTCTATTCAAAACTACATATTACCATGACTGTTGATGGTTATAGAACTGTAAAGACTATCGACATTTTGAATGCTTCAGATGCGCCAAACGATAAGATTATGAATGCGATCATGCAGATGCTCAATATATCGAGAGCTCGTGAAGCGCTGGTCTGGTTCCTTGAAGGAAAAGTGATCAGAATTAATGTTGTAACAGAGAATGGCATCGATGTTGAGAAGATTGCTAAGAAGCTCTCAGATATTGCTATGAGTCATAAGGTTGTTGTTATCGAGACTATGGGTTTTGGAATACCCTCATACTTTGACGCTCGAGATCTCTATGAGAATCTGGAAAAGATCTCTTGCTTCGTTAGCGCGGGAGAATCGTTCTATGGAGTCAATATATGGTTTAACATTTCATGTATTAAGGAGTTAGCTATTGCAACTAATAGAAGCTTCAATGAGGCGGTAGAGGATGTTGCCAACTCCGTGAAGGCTCTAGACCCATTAATAAGGAAGTATCTACCTTACCAGAATATCGTGGTACTGGTTGCACAGCCTCCATCACCAGCCATACCTCTACCTTCTGGACCTAAACCTGTCGAGAGGATAGAGCATACAGAGGCCGTAGAAATATCGCAGACACCATCCGACCTACCACCACCCGACCTATCACAACAGATCTTTATCATTTCAGTAATCGTTGTAGCAGTTGCTATAACACTTGCGTTATGGAGAATAAGATCAATAAAAATAAAATAGTTATTTTTTAGGTTATGACTATACATCAAGTGTTGCTTTATTTGTTAAATAATGACAAGGCATGTTGTTTGATAGATGCAGCGTTTTTATTGAACTCAAATTAAATTCGCATGGAGATTTTCTAAGAAACAACACGACGAACTACAATCAGCTGACCTCCTCCCGCCCTAGGGGATGAGGCTTTTGGTTGTGAAATAGTTAAACAAGCTTAATATGTTGAAATAGTAATTTATAGCATAATGTTTAAATTTCTTGAGGAAAAGATTAGCATGATGTGTTTTACGGGATCTGTAGTTGTTGATGTGGAATTGCACGGACCTGGAGGTGGGCTGTTTCGGCCTTCATAATCATTTGTAGCACTCATATTCATTGATTTCTGAGACCTCTTAACGTTATGAGATATGCTGATGTTTATAAACCTCAGAGATATATATCTATTGGTGACCTCGGGTTTCCGAGAGCCGTAGGGCTATGAGTCATCAGGTGACTGGTGGTGAGCTTCTGCGGTGAGGGGGCTCGGGGAGACCGTTGAGAGGCAGATGGTGGAGAGCCATGAAATCATCGAACATGAAAGGCGATGAACCACCATCTGCTGAGAAACGGTTTAGGATAGACACAAGAACTCAAAAATTAGAGAAAGTTGAGTTATATCTTCTCTGATCCTCCTCTCAATTCTATAGAAAATGTTTCTTATCATAACCTCGAAGACGTAGATTTAGTCTCGTGGCTTAACATGTCTATAGCATATTGCTAAGGAGCGATCCTTCGAGACTTATATGCATCGATATCATTATAGAGAATAATAGAAGGTACAGAGCTTATAGGCCATAGCCATCTCCACCCTTCAGGGCGAGACTTTCAGGTGTAAACCCGAATAGATGAGAGGAACTAATGACTTGCTGGCAAAAGAGCTGAGCTTCCAGCTCTTTCAAGATGAGGAGAAGGTCGGGAATATAATATTGTTTTGATAATGATTTATTAGAGATGAACTGAGATTGTTTAAGAAAGGTATTCAATATATTGCTGAGCCGTATAGATCTGTTGTGAAGAATCTTGTTGATGAACTTATCAATGTTTTTGGCTCAGATCTGGTTTCTGTAGTTGTTTATGGCAGTGTGGCTAGAGGTGATGCTAGAAGAGATAGTGATCTTGATCTATTGATTGTTGTAGATAATCTGCCGAAGTCTCGTCTCAAAAGGATCGAAAGATATCTTGAGGCTGAGAGAAGAATTGATCCATTACTAGAGGAGTTGTATGAAGACGGATATTCATTATCTATATCGCCGATCCTTAAGACTAGAGAGGAGGCTGAGAAAATATCACCTTTGTATCTAGACATGGTTGAGGATGCAGTAATAGCATATGACAAAGACGACTTCTTCGAGAGAATATTGATACATTTATCCGAGAAATTAAAGAAGTTAGGCGCCAAAAGGATCTATATAGGAAAGAAATGGTACTGGATACTTAAAGAAGATGCGAAATATGGAGACGTGATAGTAATTGAATAATATTGTATTAGCAAAATCTAATCTCAGACAAGCACGAGACAGATTAAAACATGCAGAAGAAGAATTAAGGTCAGGAAACTATCCGTATATAGTGAGACAATGTCAAGAGGCTATTGAATTATCGCTAAAAGCCGCTTTAAGATTAGTAGGGATCGAACCTCCTAAATGGCATGATCCAGGGCCTGTGTTAAGAAGAGAAAGAAATAGATTCCCAGAATGGTTCAGAGAACACATAGATGAATTTGCATCAATATCACGATCCCTGAGAAAAGAAAGAGAATTAGCAATGTATGGTGATGAAGAGGCAGGTATACCTCCAGAGGAATTATACACTAGATATGATGCTGAACAGGCATTAAATATGGCCAAGAAAGTGTTAGAGCATGTAGAAAAACTTCTTCAAGAAATAACGGCTAAAAACTAACCTCCTCTACGCATTAAAAGGTCGAGACCTTCAGCTGTAAGACGATAAACAATATAATAATGACCCCTCCCCACCTTTTAATGGACGAGGCTTCGAATCTCTAGGTCTCGAGTGTTAGCCCTCTGATGCGGGATTAATTTTTTAATCTTAATAATCATCGGGTTGGAGGCAAACATCGGGGGCCTCTCCCTTGGGTCAAGAAGTATCTGATAATCTTTCTTGTTCAAATATGCTCTCCTCCTCTATCTCTTTGAAGCTTATAAAACCTATTTTTAGACCATATATCGCATACCATAAGGCGTCTCTGACGGGCTCTAATATTATTTTATTATCCTTTTTATTATCCTCAATATATACCTTAAGTTTCATACCTTCTACTATACCAAGCATATCAGCCACCGCCTTAGGTATAGAGATAAGTCTCTTCTTAGAAATCTTAACTTCAAATACAGGTTTAGAACTCACAATGGCTAAACCCAATAACATGTTTGACTTGCAGATATAAACTTAATCTTATTGTTTTCAAACAATATGTGGCGAAAAGAAGAATTTCAATAAACTTAATATTGCTGTGGCAAACCACCTCAGTATTAAATGATTATATGTTTTTTAATTAAATAGATTCTGGACATGTGTCAGGTGATGATATGGGTTTAACTAGAGTGAGAGTTGTTATTAAAAATCCTGAGGCAGAGATCTTTAGAGAAATTGATCTTAATGTTGACACAGGCTCTATATTCACTTGGATCAGCAGAGATGTTCTTAAGGAGCTTAATATAAGACCTAGAAGAGTAAGACATTTCAAAACTATTGATGGAAGAATCATAACTAGAGAAGTTGGGATTGCAACAATAAAATACGAGGATTTTGAAGGCGATGTCGAGGTTGTCTTTGCTGAGAAAGATGATGCTCAGGTGTTGGGAGTGACAGCTCTTGAGACACTAGGATTTGAAGTGGATCCGGTCACTGGAAAACTCAGATATGTTAGACATCTAGCTCTTTAAAAATTTCTCTATTCATAACACCAGATGTTAAGATATAAATTCTGAGAAACAAGCTTAGGTTTTTCTCAGTTTTGGATATATATAAACTACTTTTGCTATCATAGCATAAAATCTCAGTTTATATGAATAATCTATCAGATCCTCTCTATTAGATGCCCTACCCTCTTTCTCTATTAGATCTGCTATCTTATTCATCTCATCAATATCCGCCATAGTATATTCATTAGGATCCTTATCTAAGAGCTGTTTCAATCTCTCATAAACCTCTCTCGTATAATATTTTGAACTGGGAGATGGTAGAAGAGCCTTTATTAGGCCTCTAAAACTTGCAGCCTCTATAGAGGTGAACACACCTTTATACTCTAAAACCATTATAAGAGTCTCAGAAAACTGTGTAAAAGCCTTCTCAAGCCTATTAATTCTCTCATCTACTCTACTGAACCTCTCATCTATTCTATTGAATCTCTCGTCTATGATGGCAAATTTCTTTCCCAACCAATAGCCTAGAGAAGCTGTTGACGTGACAACACTAGCTATTACAGTGATCATAGTAAATATCGTCTCATTCACTAATGATCACCATTAAATATTTACCTGAATGATATATAAGGTTTTATAGAGCATTAATTAAAAAGTTTTTCTTCAATTATTATTTAGAGAATCGTTGTATGTTTAAAAGCTAAAAATATGAAAACTTTAAGAAGATAGTATCAATTATCAGCTTCATCATAGATAAATTTATCAGATAACAGGCTTCGAATCTTCTTCTTAAACTGTGTATTGAACATGTTTTTCTGTTACTTCAACTTTTTAACTTATTTCACTACAGCAGGACAAGCCTCGTTCTTTAGGGCAGAGAGAGGCGGTCATAGTATATAATAGATGTCTCTATAAAGCTTTTTAAGAGGATCTATAATAATTTTATTGAAAGATTTTTTCGTAGAAAAGTTTTGTTTTACATTTATCACATATTCTAACATATTTAATAGCCTCATGATCTCCTAAAGATCTTAGTCTATTTTCTATTCTTCTGATCATTTTCTCAGGCCCTAAAGGTGCTCCACATATGACACATCTAGCAATCTTAGATCTTGTGAGAACTTCCTCTTCAGAGCCCTTCTTATAATACCAGTATACTTTAACGGCATTCTCAGGGCATATATATTCGCATTCTCTACATCCGATACATCTGTTTATTGAGAGAATCAGTCTCATCTCATCTTTATACTCCAAGATCTTTAGAGCTTTCGTTGGGCAGGATCTTACACATGCCTCACATAATGTGCATTTTTCATCATCCACATACACATATCCTACCCCTGGGAAGCTTAAGACAAGATCTTTCTCAACATACTCGTTAAATATCTGTAGAACATAGTCTCTAACCTCTCTAGATGCTCCCTTGTATTTACTAATGATCTTTTTTCTAAGAATGTTCTTAAGATCCTCAGGTCTCTCAGCTGTTAAGATCATCTTTAGGCTGAGAAGCTCTCTAATACTTCTTCTCAGATAGACATCTAATTCTCCTAGCAACACAGGCGTGAATCCGTGGAATAAAAATTTTAAAAGATTAAGTGGAGTAAGATCATTTATACTCTGAATGGGAAATATAAGGGCCGACTGATGATCAGTGTCTAAATCTGTGAAGTAAAGATCTTTTAGTTTATCAAATAATGTGAAAATTATATACATAGGCTCTTCACTGAAGCTTCTGACAGTTTTTATAAACATATCTACTGATCTAGGGGTTATCTGAGGAGGATTAATAGCCTGCACAGGACATATAGAGTAGCATATTCCACAGTTGACACATTTGTCATAATAAACTTTAGGAGGCTTTTCATCAAGAGCTTTTGAAGGACATGATCTGATGCATAAATCACATCTAGGCAACATCATACATGTCTCGACGTCTACAACAGGTTTATAAATATATTCTAAGAAAACATTGACATGAGCTCTCAAAAGATCTTTTCTACTAACAGACTTGTTCAGAGACATCTTGACAGGCGTCTTATCAACATTAGAATATCTGATTCTAGACAGACGAGCTTTTATAATCTGTTCTATACTCAATGTTTTTGATAACATCTTCTCAAAATTTATGTCGACAAGATCTATAGTGTAGACGTTGAAACCTCTGTCGCGTAATCTTTTAAATATCTCATCTGTATATCTCCATATATTATTATATGCGATAATAATAGGATTGTTGGAAAGATTCATGTATATATAATCTATAAGCTCCTCGATATCTCTAAAACTTATTCTCTTAAGCTCCCATTCTCCAATAAGATCATGATCGCTTATGACGACATCTCTACCAAGGATCATCTTTTTCACTATTCTCTTTAAACTTTATATGAAGACTATGTCATCTACTGATCTAACGATCACTCCTTTGTAGAGAAATGATATTTGTCTCAGAGCCGCGTAAAGATCAAAATCATTTAAAGCACTTATACCATCTATGGGAACATATATCTTATACCATCTTAAGGCTGCGCTTGCCGCTGTATGTAGCACACATATGTTCGCCACTGTGCCCACAATAATTAAACTTTTGATCCTGCATATTTTCAAAAGATCTTCTAGAGGAGTCCCGTAGAAGCCGTCATACCTGGTCTTTATAATAATAATATCCTCTTCTCTAGGCTTCAGCTCATCAATAATCTGCCACCCCCATGTTCCGTATCTAACATGTTCTCCCCAGATCTGATACTCTGGATCATTAGCATAATGAGTATCTTGTGTATAAAAGATCTTTACTTTCTTCTCTCTAGCCTTTTCTAAAAGTCTTTTTATAGGCTCAACAGTTTTATAAGCATTTGGCACATAAAGTTTCCCCTCAGGTTTCACAAAATCATTTTGCATATCAACTACTATTACTCCTGTCTCCTCAGCAGATAAAAAGATCCTGTCCACAATAGGGATCTCTGGGACTTCAACAAATCTTCTCTCCATAGATCCACCTATATAATAACACGTCAAAAAATTTATGTCTTACCATAGACCCTTCTTCTCAAGATATAATAGCCTATTAATATTCCAATAGCTAATAGAGGTATTGATAAACTTATAGACAACCCAGGATCTATCCGAGATAAAATTAACGTCTCTGTAGATCTGACGTGGTTCTCATATACTATAGTCTCTGTCTCAAATATTTTTGTAATCAAAGTCTTCTCTAGAACAACAGTTGTTAAAACAGGTATCTCAGTAATAACCGTGACATTAACAATCTTTGTGGTCGGATTAACCAGTGTTTTATTAACAATCTTTGTTGTTGTTATACTCAAAATCTCTGGCATAGTCTCTCTCAACACAAGTGTTTTAGTCACATATGTATAGACTATGTATGTCATATTGCTAGTATATGTTGTAGTGAATTTTCTAGTCTCTGTGACTGTTGATGTAGTAGTAGATGTGAGTGGTATAGTGATCGTTGTCACATATGTCATAGTTTTAGTTTCTGTGACAGTCTGTGTATAAAATGTTGTGAAAGAAGGATCTATGACAAAATCTTTTGTTAATAGACCTCTCTTCTGAATTCTCACTGCTACATATCTCTCTTCGGGGCTGGGATCTCCCGGTAGTTTTATTGCAACACTCGAGCCGTTGAACCATGTATATCTCCATAGCGGGTTGCTGCCTGTGTATCTAACGCTATTATTTTTATCATCAAAAGTCTGAATATTATATAAAATGACAGAATTCATAACATATTTAGACAAGTTTATTATGACAAGATCGTTTGTTCTATCATATGAGATAGATGTTATATCGTTTAAAACAAATTTGTCTTCAACCGAAACGTTATAAGTTTCAACAGAATATATATTCCCTATGAAAGTCTTTACTTCTCCACGCCACTCTCCTGACACAGGTATAATGTTTTCCCCATATAGATTTGTCACATATTTAATCTCAAGATCTGTGCATCCCTCAGATCGATCTATGTAATATACAAACAAAATCTTCTCCGCAAGAATAATCTCGTAATCTTTCTCTGGCACCACTATACGAAATATGTAATATGAAAAGCTGTCTTGAAGAGGAGGCGGAAGATTTCTCCAACATATTTTTGCAATAATCTTGTCATTAGGATCTTCATTTAAAACATTTTTATCAAGATACAAATGTAGCTCTGTATCATAAGAAGAAGTTTTGAGACCAGATGTTGTAAAAAGATTCTTAATAGGTATTAGATTAATGATGTTATGTGAGAACGTATAAAATATATAAGAGAATACAACAAGATCAAGTCCTGTGAAAATATTTTTTGAAAAAAGATCTGTGTAAATATTGAGCTGAGTCAAGCCTGAGTATAAAGTTGCGAAAAGAATCATTATCACAATTAATGTCCGTATATCGATAGATAAACCCATAATAGATGCCTTATAATCTTATAATTAAAAAATATAAAAATTTAATAGTCATAATTAATTATGACACATCTGTCTTAATAGGGATGTATAATGACTAATAATGTTAATAATGATCTTCTGGATGAATTCTTGAAAAACATGACCTTTGTAGAGAATCTTTCTAGAAAACTTGGTATAGCATCGATAGAATATGATGATGGTCTCGTCTTATCATCATTATCTTATGTGACTGCATTATCTGGAGGAAAAATATTTATAGATGCTGGCGCAGGCGTTGGATATTCTACTTTATGGATTTTATATGGAGTTTTAAAAGCTTTTTCTCGAGAAAAAATATTTATATATGCTATCGAGAAAGATCCTTATAGATATAAATATCTGAGAGAAAACTTAGAGAAATTAAAAAATCAGTTTCTAAGAGACAGTTTTATTGAGATAAATAATGTCAATGAAGATGCTGTAAAATTTCTTCGTGAGAAAAATCTTGTTATAGACATGATTTTTGTTGATATAGATAAGAGAAGATATATAGATGTATTAGAGATGTTGCCTGAGAAGCTGAGCGACATAGGAATAGGAGTTTTTCATAATGCATTATTTCCAGGTCTTGATGAGAGGGTCATAGAATTTTTAAAGAGAGAAAACAGACTTTCTCATCATCTGATTCCTACTCGTTTAGGACTTTTGATAGTAAAGAAAATCATGATCTGAAGATCTTTTTTATTTGGTTATTAATTTTTTGACAAGTTCTAAAGATGCTGTGAAAGGATCTATGGATCCCATGCTTATCTTCTCTAAAAGATCTTTATCAACTCTATCTAAATATCTCTCTATATAATTTTCTATTATATATTTAACATATTGTTTTGTTGAGTACACTCTTCTTCTCCTAATGATCTCTTTGAAACCTCCGTTTTCTAAAAGATATTTCTTATGATCTTCGATGCCTGATGTGAGCTCCTCAACTCCCCATCCCATGACTGCTGATGTCTTATAGATCCTTGGTCTCCATCCTGTTCTAGATTCTATATTCTCAGACTCAAAAAGCTCTTGCAACTGTTTATATATTATCTCTGCCTCAGGCTTATCAGATTTATTTACGACATATATGTCTCCTATCTCCATCAGACCTGCTTTGAGAAGTTGTATCTCGTCTCCAGCGCCTGGGATCAGAACGTTTATAGTTGTATGCGAGACGTTCTGTATGTCAACATCGATCTGTCCTGCGCCGACGCTTTCAATAATTATCTTGTCAAATCCTAATCCATCAAATGCTTCTATCAAAAGTGTCGTGCCTATTCCCAGACCTCCCTTCGCTCCTCTAGTTGCTGTACTTCTTATAAAAACACCAGGATCCTGCGAATGCTGTTGCATTCTTATTCTGTTTCCCATGAAACTTCCTTTTGAAAATGGAGACGAAGGATCTACAGATACCACTGCCACTCTAGATCCTTTCTCTCTATATATCGATATGATCTTTGAGATCAAAGTGCTCTTTCCAACGCCAGGATTTCCCGTGACACCGATCACATGAGCATTACCACTTCTCTTCATAAGCTCTCTCATTATAAACGAAAATATCTCAGGATCTGTTTCGGCGGGAAACTCTATCAATGTGAGAAGTCTTGATAAAGCTATAAGATCTCCTTCAAAAGATCTTTTCAAAAGCTCCTCTGGGCTCATCCTCAACTTCTTCTCCTCTCTTCAGCAAGCTCTCTAACCCTTTTAATAATATAGGAGAGAGGAGTGTCAGGAGGAAAAACCTCTGCAACCCCCATCTCTTTAAGCTTCTCAGCATCATCAGGAGGAATTGTTCCTCCAACAACTACTTTGATATCGCTGGCTCCTTTCTCTCTTAATAACTTAAGAACCATTGGCACAAGAGCCATATGAGCACCGCTGAGAAGACTTATGCCTATCACATCAGCATCTTCTTGTATAGCAGTGTTGACGACCATCTCAGGCGTCTGTCTAATACCTGTGTAGACAACTTCAAATCCTGCGTCTCTCAAGGCTCTTGCAACAACTTTAGCTCCTCTGTCGTGACCATCTAAACCTAGTTTGGCTACAATAACTTTATATCTTCTTCTCATCTCTTCGGCCACAACCTCCTTCTCTAATGATATCCTCGTTTCAACATCTTTCTGTTCTTGGATATACATTTTGACACCTCATAATCTTTGATTTAAAGTATTATAGGCTCACTCCATTCTCCATATACATTCTTTAGTGCCCCCATGATCTCTCCTAATGTTGCTCTGTTTATCACAGCATTATAGATATATGGCATGAGATTCTCATTTCTCATTGCAGCTCTCTCAAGCTCTATCAATGAGCTTCTCCATTTGACAGGATCTCTATCCTGTCTGAATCTTCTTATTCTCTCTATTTGTTGTTGTCTGACTTTTTCTTCATCGATTTTTAACAAAGGAACTCTCTTCTCCTCCTCCAGAGGCTCTGACTGAAACATATTTACTCCAACAACGATTTTTCTCAGCTCCTCAATAGCTCTCTGTTTTCTATAAGCACTCTCTGTTACAAGCATCTGTGGATATCCTTTCTCAATAGCATTGATCATTCCTCCCATGCTCTCTATCTTATCAATAATCTTCCAAGCCTCCTCTTCTATTCTATCTGTGAGCCACTCTATATAATAAGATCCTCCCAAAGGATCTACTGTATCAGCGATTCCGCTCTCATAGGCTAGAATCTGTTGTGTTCTTAATGCGATCTTAGCAGAAAACTCTGTTGGAAGCGCCAGAGCCTCATCAAAAGCATTGGTATGAAGACTTTGTGTCCCTCCTAAGACGGCTGCCATAGCCTGAAGAACAACTCTTATAATATTGTTATAAGGCTCTACAGCTGTCAGCTCCACTCCGCTCGTCTGAGTATGAAATCTCATCCACATACTTCTCTTCTTTTTAGCTCCAAACCATTCTTTCATTATTTTAGCCCACATTCTTCTGGCAGCTCTGAATTTCGCCACATGTTCAAAGACTTGTACTCCTGATGCGAAGAAGAATGAGAGTCTTCCTGCGAAACTATCTACATCATGTCCTCTTCTAATCATCTCTCTAACATATTCTATTCCATCAGCTAATGTTAAAGCAAGTTCTTCAACTGCTGTTGCTCCAGCCTCATAAATATGATAGCCTGAGATGCTTATAGGATTCCACTTAGGAAGATTCTTAACGCCCCACTCGATCAAGTCTACTCCTATTTTAAGTGCTGGCTGTGGAGGAAAAACCCAGGACTTCTGTGCTATAAACTCTTTCAACTGATCATTCTGAGTAGTCCCTCCGATCTTATCGTCAGGAACGCCTTGTTTTCTTGCTGTAGCCACGTAAAAACTTAATAAGACAGGTGCTGGAGGATTTATTGTCATATTGGTAGTGACATCTCCCATATAGATATCTTTAAATATTATCTCCATATCGAGAACTGTGGGAACTGAGACTCCTACAACGCCCACCTCTCCATAAGCCCTTGGATCATCAGGATCTATTCCTATAAGCGTTGGATAATCAAATGCTATCGACAGACCTGTCTCGCCATGTGAGATAAGATATTTAAATCTTCTGTTAGTGTCCTCAGGAGTTCCATAGCCGCTGAATTCTCTCATAGTCCATACTCTTCCTCTATACATATTATAATGAATACCTCTTGTAAACGGATATTGACCAGGCATTCCTATTTTACTAAAGTAATTCTGGTCTTCAACATCAAGTGGTGTATAAACTGTTTTAATAGGAATCCCTGATTCTGTGTAAAAAACGTCTTTTCTATCTCTATAGTTATTTTCTCTCATCTCTCTCTCCCATTCTTCAACAGCTGTCCTCAAGATCTCTATCAGCTCTTTATTGTATGTCTTGATAGAAGAGATGTTGCTCATTTAAATCCCAATATTATAATTATTGTTGTTGTTAAAATATAGTTTTACATTTTTTGAGTGATATATCTGAAAAATATAATTTGAAAAGATCTTTTTCAACAGATCTTGACATATATAATTGGATAAAATTTTTAATAGATATATACTTTAAATAATCTTGATACTATGCCTAAGGTCTATTCGCCTGAGTTAGGAGATTATGTAGAGATACCTGAGAAGCCCATGAGGATCATAAGTTTATCACCTTCTGTCACAGAGACGTTGTTCTATCTAGATGCTGGTGATCGTGTTGTTGGTGTTGATGCATGGTCTTATAGACCTAGAGAGGCTTTGAATAAAAAGAGAGTTGGAAGCTATACATATATTAATATTGATATTATAAAAAGTCTTGATCCAGATCTTATTCTCACTGCGACAGGTGTTCAGAGAAACATCATAGAGATGCTTAGAAGAGAAGGCTTCACAATATACCCAATTCCTGTTCCGACAAGCATCTATCAGATTTTTGATAATATTCTTCTTGTGGCAGGTTTGATAGGCGAGTATGAGAAGGGGCTAGATCTTGTTGAAAAGATCATTGATAAATTAAAAGATCTTGTTCAAAAATATAAATTAAAAGATCCTTTGAAGACATACATAGAGATAGATCTTGGAGGACCTACTATACCAGGCTATTTCTCACATATAACATCAGCGCTACACATATTTAATTTAAGAAACATCTTTGGCGACAGAAAACAGGCTTATCTATATGGATTCGAGATCCCAGGCTATAAAGCTCTAGATCTTTCTGAAGTGGCTAAGTTAAATCCTGATCTTATAATATATGAGGGCAAAAGCAAAAAGCCCTCAGAAGAGGAGTTCAGAGAAATAATAGAGAAGAGAGGCTGGCAAAATATAAAAGCTGTTGCATCAAGAAAATACGTCTTGATACCTAATGACACTCTGGCACATTACGGCCCAAGTTTTATTGATAATCTAGAATTTGTGATAAAAAAGATCCTAGAGATCTTTTGATGCAAGAATAAATCATGTTGTAAAATTTAATATCATGTCCAAAGATCTTTAAGAATCAGATACCCCATAAGATCATCATTATTCAGTGGGCATGACTCACATCATCAGACAACATCATCTATATAAAAATAAAAACTGTATCTAATAAAAATATTTGGGCGGCGGTCGTCTAGCCTGGTCTAGGACGCCGGCCTCCCAAGCCGGCGATCCCGGGTTCAAATCCCGGCCGCCGCATCTCTTCTAACTCTTTTCTATCTGTTATACAACTTTAACTTTGTAAGGTATATTGGTCAATTCGATGTTTAATATTTCTAGATCATGAGCAACATAAATAGATTTTGTGTCAATTAACTTTTAAGGATCTTAGAACTTTTATATTATGAATAAGGATATTCCAGTAGTATCCTCGTATCTACTAGACAGTTGTATAAATAGCAAAGAATACTCTAAATCGAATATGATCCTTAAATTTCATAAGTTTATGAATTAAGACATGATGGTAAAACTTTCTTACTCGTAAGAGATTGCGGATCTATTCATTATATCTATAAGATATAGATAGATCATTTTTCATAAGTCAGAGCACACTTTCTTCGGGCTTCTGCTATGAGGATCAGCCTAATGTTTTTAAAACACTAAATTAATGAGTTCTTTGAGAGTTTCCTTAAGAAGATCTATAGTTTCCTTACATTGCTCAATATATTCTTTAAATCTTCTTTTTATTTCAGCTAACGACTTATTGTTAAGATGACTACAGTTTTCTCTAAACCATCCTTCAAGATTTGGCGATAAAATCAAAATTAATATTCTACGATCCTTGTCTATATAGATTCTTAGGTTCCTTAGAGACTCGACAGAATCTGAATTCTTAATGATATATCTATATTCCTGAGGCCATGAACTTTCGAAATCTTCATCTAAGATTATTATGCTATCTCGAAACTTATTTAGCTTTTTTAATATTTCTCCTTTTCCGTTCCCATGATAAATCTCATATCTATTGATTATAGCTGTGGACTCTATTAACTTTTTAGCAAGTCTTTCATCATTATCACATTCCACTATAACAAAATTTTTATTCACATTTGACAATATTTCTCAACTCTTCTATGCTTGAGAGTCCCAGTCCTCTCGCTTTATCTAATATATCTTCTTTAACCTCAATGATCTTTGAGGCGAAGGTCTTCTGATCCCTACACAGCCAGTATACAGCTAGGTTCTCAGGCCTAACTTTCTCTAAGAGAGCAGAAACTATTGAGGGATTATGAGTTGTGAGTACAATCCTCTTATCTTCACTCGAGCTGTATGCTATATCTTTTGCAAGCTCCCAGGCCAGAAACGGAAACGAATGAGCCTCAGGCTCTTCAAAAGCAATTATATCTGGTATAATCTTTGGTATCTCATTAGGAATATTGCTTTCGATCGCCAGCGACACATATATATAATTTATAAAGCCGTAGGAAGCAAGTTCTAATGGATATATTATAGGAGGCTTAAGATTTCTCATTAAAAACCATTTCTCGCCTCTATATTGTAATATGATCAGATCATCATATCCCAGGTCTTTTATTACACTCTTTGCAAATTCGTAATAATCTTCTTTTCTAAGCAAGAAGAAAAGATTTTCTCCATGAGGTGGCAATAGAACGTTAGAGAGGATCTCATCATATAATCTCTTGTTATTTTTCATAAGAAATCCTTTTACAACATAATCGCTTGATAAAAAGGAGGTAAGGTCTGGAAAATATCCAATAGGTTGGTAGAATGGCAAATAAGGATAGGAGAATCTATAAAATCTTATTCTCAGGAGACTTAGATATTCATCAATAGGCTGAGGCATCACAGGATAAAAAATACCATCTGCAATTACAAATTTCAAGAGCATTTTATCCCTGGTAGAATATGTAAATTCGATTCCTCTGCCCTGACTCTCTGGTGATATAGAGATCTTTAGTTCAACATTTTTCTCAGGGATCATAAGACTTACTGATGGCGGGAATGATGGACTGAAGTTATAGAAGAGAGCTCTCAGATCGAATGTTCTCAAATATGAATAAACATTACCTCCATATGCTAACATAGAAAACATTGCGAGACCTTCTAACAGATTAGATTTACCAGAATCAGGAGGACCTAATATTATGGTGACTGGCTTAATCTTTACTGAGCCCTCTTTGATAGATTTGAAGTTGTAAAGTTGCAGTACAGGGGTCTCCATTGTTCCCATTAAAGATATTCTAAATCAGGTTAAATGCTCAATTACAAAGATTTTCAGATTTTACATTGATAATTAAATTGATTCTTTATGCCTCCAGTTGTTTTAATTACTATGAGCTTAAAATGCTTTATCAAAACACTTACCTTAGTGTTAAATATATATCCACGGAAAATTACTCCTGAAGACTTGATCCAAGTCTCAATACCTCAGACGTGTTCCATGGTTATTATAATGAGCATTAGATGATTTCTCAACTATTTATGGAGGAGATCAAAAGAATATTGATATAATATATTTTGACAAAGATCTTTCTAAGAAAGACTCATCTGATCAATGCTTCTGTGAATACAGGAGACGCTATGTTCTCGTCTATACCATACGAAGATGATAAAGCTTTCACATTTGAAGGAGGGATACGGTTTAGAAAGATCTTTATTAAATGTTGAGGAACTTACTAGAAGACTTCTTTCAAAGCCTATAATGATCGAAAGATCTGTTAGAAGAGTTCTTTTAGAAGACGCGACCGATGTAGACAAGACTTTTGTGAGTATTGGCATAATACTTATGTTGACAGAAAACTTAAGTGGAACTGGCACACGACATATTCAATTTTTTCTTAAGACTTGGAATAAAATGAAAGAGAGAAAGTGTCATGAACACTTCTTGGGAAATAATGCATATCTTTGTCGCCTAGAGCTCCTGAAGAAACAATTTATGACATTCAGAATATATATTTAAAGCTTAAAAATCACAGATCATATGACAAGTTTTAGATATTGACACCGGCCTTCCCGGAAAAAGGCCTGAAACGAGTCCTCAAGATAGGAGTGGCGATGTCATTGATAGGATATTTCTCAAACCTGAGAAAATAGCTTCCATCAGTTTTTGCGGCAGTAGAAAGAAGCCTTCCTCTATTTTAGAGACCTTAGGATCATCTAAAAATATCGATATATATATTCGCCTAGAGAAGAATACAAGCTTATTATAAGACTTAGAAGAGATGGAAGATATGTGAGGGAGAGATATAAAATCTTGAAGAGTCAAAAGAGCTCTATAGATCTGTCTCCAACAGCTTTCTATATAGAGCACTCAGATCTTAGAGACTTTATAGGTATCATAATCTATATGATGACATAAGCAGAAATATAATTATGGTGAAAATTTATTATTTTTAATGATGAAATTTATAATTCTTTTAAGATCTCTTGCAAAGATGTTTTAATCTTGTTAAGCTTCTCTTTTAATTCTTTAACCTCTTTCTCCAGCTCTTCGATTCTCTTTTTATTTTCTTCAGTTCTCGCTAATGATATCTCTAAGACTCCTCCTCTCTCCCTGATCTTCTGATATGTCTCGGCAACCAGTTTTCCAGCCTCAGTCTTCTCTGAGAGATGATTTCTTATTGTAGATTCGCTTCTTCCAAGCTCTTCGGCTATTTTAGAGACGCTGTATTCAGCTCTGTCTCTTGCAAATGCTGCCGCCGCCACAAATAGAGAGTCTAACCATGTGATCCTTTCAGAAGAACTTCTGATCTTCTCAAGAACATCTTCTCTGAATAAAGTCTCTAATATCAACGCAAGCTCTAGTCTTCTAATATCTTCTTTGCCCATAGGTTTAAGAGGAACCTCTTCACTCACGACTTCTCACCTCTCTTCTCTCTCTATAATATTCTCTGATGAAGATTCTGTTGTATATCTCGATCCGCTTAATCTAATTATTTTATCATTAAATATTCTTATCCCTTTGCTAGTTATCTCAAATGGATGTCTTCTCATGTCATGACCTGTTCCTCTCATCTTCCATACAATTATTGATCTTACCAGCTCACCATTTACTTCATCAAGATCTAGTCTCACAATCCCATCTGCAGCATGTTCAACACCTGGGCCTCCGAAGCCTCTCTCAGTCACACTCACTTGAGAGACTAATATAGCTGTGACGCCCAGGCCAGATAGAACTCTCTTGAGATTCATAAGAATATTTCTTGCTTGAGAAGGCTTCGTCAGATATAATGTTGAGACAGAGTCTATGACAGCTCTCTGAGCTTTAACATCTCTCAAAGCATCTTTAATGACGTCTAGAAACTCTGCAAAATCATCAATACTTCTCACCACATATCTCTCTCTTTTAGCAGCCTCGCCGATTCCTCCTGTGAAAGCATCTACAACAGCAAAAATCCCCTCCTCCTCAAATTTTCTCACATCCCAGCCAAACTCAGCCATGTATCTCCTAAGCTGCACAGGATGCTCCTCGAGAGCAACTATCACTCCAGGCTATTTATGTGTAAGACCATAGTATATGAATTGTTGCCCAAAGATGCTTTTCCCAGTGCCAGGTCCTCCAGATAGCAAAACAATATTTCTCTTAGGGATCCCTCCTTGAACAAGCTCATCAAAACCTGGTATGCCACTTTTAACTCTCTCAACCATGTGATATCCCTATATCATTTAAGATCAGATGATATAAAAATTTTAATCGTGTGAAGATATTATCATGAGATATACTCAATATAATATTTCCCCAGCTTTTCTACTCTACCAAGTCTCAGAGGATGTTCTAATGATATAATCACTCTAGTTCTTCCTCTCTCTCTAAAAATCTTTTCCTCAATCTCTCTAGTGATCCCTGGCCATAAGAACATGTATATTATATCAAATCCTCTTGTATCAGTCTTTCTAATATCTCCTCGTATAAACACTACTCTATCTTCTAATCTCTTTATACTAGCCATAAGTCTACTCCAAAAAACCTTGATCGGGTCTATCTCAACACCTACACATTTTATCTTATGATCAATTTTCACAACTTCGAAACATACTCTACCAAATCCAGATCCTAGATCTGCAAAAACAATCTGATCCTGATCTTTGAATAATTCTAGAGATTTTTTGACAGCTCTTCTAAGACTTTGTATATCATATGATGGAAAATATGCCGCTCCAAATATAAAACTATATAACATGTAGACTCCTGCGACTATAACTAATATGAGGATGCTTAATAGAATCATGTCCCACATAATGATATCATCCTCAAGATATTATAAAAAGATCTGTATAATATAACTTTACGTGAGAGATCTTATGATTCTTATCGAATGGCCAGGTCATATTATTTTATAATTTCTTGAAGCCTTTTTAATCCTCCTCGAAGACTATATGCTCTGAAGCCTCTCGATCTCAATTCTCTAGCTAGCAACTCGCTAGTCTCTCCTTCTTCACACACAAGTATTATGTCACGTTCTTTGAAAAGATCTATTTCGCTGAGATCACGTATCTCGAGGCCTCCTACAGATCTTTTTTTAACAAGTTTTTTAGTAAGATCTATTATTACGCTATTCTCAGGCAAATGATCTATAGAGACGTCTATTTCATATAACTTCTCTAATTTCTCTCTCCAATTCTCTTCAAGATCTATGGTAATGATCTTTTCTAAGACTTTATTAATAAGATCCTTGTTTAGTTTATTGAATTCTCTCATAAATTTCTCTTGATTAATTTTAATAGGAGGAGAAGCGCCAAGCCAACACGTCTCCTTGACTTTTGTAATAAGATCGTAAAGACCTATATCTATAGAGATCTTTATTATATCATCTTTAGTCATCCCAATAACTGGTCTCAGAACTGTCATGTCTAAGCTGTTTTCTGAAACTCTTAGATTAGTGATCGTCTGACTATTAGCCTCCCAAATGCTGTCTCCAGAGGCCAAGGCCTTATACCCATATTTAGAGGCTATCTCCTTGGCAAGTATATACATCATTCTTTTAACAGCAATCTGCCAGTAGACAGGCTTTATAATACTTCTGATCTCTCTGATGACCTCTGAGAAATCCGCTATAAAAATCCTGGGAGAATAACCATGGCCCCATTCTCTAAATAATTTCTCAGCAACTTCTAAAGACCTGATCATGTTATCTAGAGAGCCCATGTTTATATAGAGAAGATCTGTTGGACAGCCTTTTCTCATCAACATCCACGTGGCGACAGTAGAGTCAAAACCTCCTGAGAATAAAACTAGAACCTTCTCTGAGGAGCCTATCGGAAATCCTCCCACACCTCTGAATCTTTTTTTATCATCACTTACATATACGTCATATCCTCTGACCTCTACATAAATTTTTATATCAGGATTCTCAAGATCAACCTTTCCGCCACATTCTCTAAGCATGTCGCCTATCACGATAGCAACATCTCGAGAAGTGAAACTATGTTGACCGACTCTTTTAACTTCTACGGCAAATTTCTTATCTCTAACATATTCACAATAAATATCTCTAATCTTCTCGCCCAGGCTCTTAAGATCTTTAAGCTCCAAATGTTCTGTCTCGAGGATCTCGTGGACACCAAATATTTTAGTAAGGATCTTTGAGAAGTCATCTTGACATTCGAGATAGAATCTTCCCCAATCAATTCTTTTGACAACACATTTATTATCAACAGCAACTTTCATATTATTCTCAAGAATCTTTTCTAATCTTCTTCTCCAGCCACCTTTCAGAGATATTTCACCTGAGACTCTTATCAAATAACTTTTCAACAGACATCTCACCACATAAGATCTTTGTATGATATAGTGTTCATCAAATAATGTGTGAGCCTCACCTCTATTAATAGATATATTCATCAAATCTTATACTATTTTTCCTCATAACAAAATATATGGTCCTATCATATGATGCTGAAAATAAAATTTTTTAAGCAGAAGATATATTTAACATGATTTGGTGGGGCCGTAGTCTAGCTTGGTAGGATGCGAGGCTTGGGCCCTCGTGGTCCTGGGTTCAAATCCCAGCGGCCCCATCACTCTATAGATAGTGTTTAAATAGATTATTTCTCAAAATTTTTTGACGATTAAAATGAGTCCTAGATATAATTTAGATGTTGATCTTTTGAGAGAAAGTCCCACAAGATCTATAAACAGATTAGTTGAGAAATTCAAGAGAGAAGGCAGAGACATCATAATGTTATCTGCTGGAGAGCCGGGCATTCCTCCTCCCATCGAGGTGAGAAAAAGGCTTTCAGAAGCTCTTAAAGAAGATTCTATGAGACTATACTCTTATACGCCTTCTCCAGGTTTTCTTAGTCTTAGAGAGGCTGTGGCAGAGGATCTTAAGGATCTTGGAGGACTGGATCTTTCTCCAGATCAGATTGTTATTGCATCTGGTGGTCAGGCGACGATGTTCTCTACGTTGGCAGCTGTGGCTGAGCCGGGCGATGAGATCATCATTATTGACCCCACCTATTTTGGTTATTGGAATCTTATCTCATATTTCAAGTTAAGACCTGTTACGGTGGTCGCTTCTCCTGAGAAAGGTTTTCAACCTGATGTAGAGGCTGTAAAAGAGGTTGTTAAAAAAGGTAGGACAAAGGCTATGATAATTGTGAATCCTGATAATCCTACTGGAAGAGTTTTAAGATGGGATGTTGCAAAAGCTCTTGCCGAGATAGCTGTAGATAATGATCTATGGATTATATATGATGAGCCTTATAAGACACTTGTATATGAGGGAGAACATATCTTCATGTATAAGCTTGCACCTGAGAATGTTATCTCTCTAAATTCTTTCAGCAAAGACCCTGGGATCCCTGGGTGGAGACTCGGCTATGTATATGGACCCGAGTGGATCATTAGAAAAATCTCTCTGATATCAGAGGCTATAACATATAATCCTCCTAGTGTGGCTCAATACTTAGTGTTAGAATATCTGAGAAATAGAGATATTAGAAGAAGACATATCGAGTATGTCAGAAGAGTATTTATAGAGAGAAGAGATGTCATGATAGAAGAGCTTAGTAAAATAGATCATGTTGAATATGTAAAGCCTAGTGGATCAATGTTTATAATGATTGATCTAAAGGAGGTGTTAAGACCTTTAGGTCTTAAAGGAGGATGGTTTGCTGAGAAGCTTTTGAATGAGATGAATGTTGCAACAGTTCCTGGAGAGTTCTTCGGAAGATCCACAGAGAATTTCATACGTCTAAGCTTTTCAACAGAGACCCCTGAGAGAATTAGAGAAGGAGTTAGAAGAATCAGAGAACTGATAGAGAAGATTCTTAGCAAAAGAACATAGATTTATAAAGAAGCTATTTCTTATATAGCTCACATCTAAAAATATTTTTCGATGGAGAATACTCTCGGACTGTCACACAATATTTTATTTTCATATTCAGCTCAGAAGTTTTCTCGTATATTCTCTTAGTATCCTCATCTAGAACATATATATAGGCTCTTCCATCTTCTCTCAAAAGTCTCGGGACGAGATCTATGAAGCTATAGATCATTGTAGGATTATCCATGATGATTACATCAAAGAAATTCTCTTTAAGAGATTTTGCAAGATGAGAAGCCTCTGAGATCAAACAATCTATAGATCCTTTTAATTTATTCATATAAATAGATCTTCTCATATACTCTATTGCAACATCATTTATATCTGAGGCTATTATATAGACATCTCTGTTTTTAGCTATATTTAATGAGAATGCTCCGTATCCAGCGAATAGATCAAGAATTTTCTCTCCATCATTGATCATATTGGCTATTCTATTTCTCTCTGTAGACATTCTTGTGTTAATAAACATTCTTTTGATATCAACAACAAATTTTATATCATTCTCTTTATAAACTGTCTCAGTCTTGTATTCACCGCCTATATGTATAAGCTCTGACACTCTATATAATCCAGAGACAGACTTCTTGGCAAATACGCTTCTGATGTTCTTATGAACACTCATCAAAGCTTTTGAAATGTATTCTGAGTAAATCAATAGATCATCTGATAATCTGATCACTGCAATATCACCAATAATATCAAAACTTCTTGGAAGTCTCTCAACAACTTCTTTAGGCAAAAGATCTTTCAAAAGATCTTTGTAAGATACATTTTTCACACTAAAGATATTACACGTAAAATAATAATGATGATGATAAGGATCATCTTATGATCAGATTGGAGATTAATATGAGAACTAATCCTGTTATGATCACGTAGACATATTCCAGTCCTCCTAAGAAATACCATAAAGAAAGATCTCCTATAACAGATCCAAACTCGTTTATTATGCTGAAGAAGCCGCTGCCATATCCGTATGATCTGTTGTTATAAATATTGAATAATCTAGTTGTGAAATTAGTGTTGAAAATATTGAGAAGAGCAAATCCTATTATCAGAAGCATAATGTTATATATCGAGGCCGTAGACATCAGAACATAGATTAGTAGCAGTAATATCAATACTCTCGAGAACCCGCTCGTCAAAAGACCTATTCTTCCATAAAAAGTTAATATAAAGACGCCTGTCAATGCGCCATTGAATATATATATTAGTATGAGATTTTGACGTCCAATAATATTTATGAGATACGCAGGGATCGGAAACATTATAATCTCCATTGCAATGCTTGTTAGTAGCAACGACATGAGGATACTCTTCACAGAGCCTCTCTCTCTCATCCAATCTGATAAAGTCTCATATTCACTCCATGTGTCAACGTCTGTCGACATGATCATATATCTCGACAAGAGACCTAGATTATTTAGATGAGTTATTGTTTTCCCAAATATTCTTTCAAAACCTCTGTATTCGTGCATCAGAGGATATATCAATAGAAGTGTTATAGAGAGATATAGAAGAGCTGTGTTGATAAACATGTTAAGACCAAGATATAATAAAATGATCAGATAGAATGAATATATGAATCTTTGAAGAGACTGAGATAATATCAGTATTCTATCCCAATCTTCGAAATGATAAGACTCATTTAGAGACACTATATGAGAGATTCTTCCAAAAGCTGTTGAGACAGCGTGAAACATATATCCTAATGTTACATAGAGAAGGGTCTGGCTATTATATGCAAGAATATATATAGAGATCATTAGAGCAACGGATGATAATATCGATAAAATATGGACATGGCCGTTGTCTCCTAGATGAACAGCAATTAGACTAAATATTATGAAGATTATGCTCCATAATAATCCTATTAAGCCTAAGACTGAAGGCGTTGCTGAGAGGTTCATGACCATGTAGAGGATGAAGACAAGATCTATTGTTGATAAAAGTGATTGGTATAATATTCTTGTTAAAACACGTATCATTATCTTCGCCTAGAAAAAAGCTGATAATAATATGTATCTTAAAAACTTTTGCTTAGCATCTTCTCATGTTTATCTGTTATCTTATACTCCTCGATTCTATAGATCATGTGGCTTATAATTTTGTTATTAAAATATGTAGTCATCTTCTCTACAGATCCTTTTAAAACATCTATTTCACATTTCATATAAGGCGCGCTCAGAACGATAGAATGATACTCTCCATATTCTCCGAAAGGATCCATATTATTGATAGATAAGATATCAAAAAGATCTTTATCAACATATCTGCCTAAGAGACTTGTCAGAGGCTCTTTATCAAGTGTTCTAACCACCATAGCTCTCACACCTATTCTCAGAAACAATTCTATAAGCTTGTTCTCATCTCCATGCTCCTGATATACTTCATATAGAGGATGAAAAGCCTTCAGACCGATCTCAGAAGCTACTCTCCTGCCCCACTCAATATGATCTTTCAGAAATATGTCTCCAAAAACAACTCCTTCAACACCTCTCCTCTTAAGTATCAAAAGAATCTTCTTAAAATCCTTCTCATAATCACTCCACGTCGTTTTTACAATAAAACTTTTCATGTCGAGACATTGTGTCTGTTGAGCCATCAAAAGATCTTCAGGACCATGATAATTAGGAACATCCTCAGTGATCATATGAATACTATAAGATATCTCAAAACCTTTCTCTCTCATAAGATGATAAGCAAGATAAGAATCTTTCCCTCCACTCCATGAGATCACGAGCATACGTATCTAAGTAAAAATCTAAATAAAAAATTTTATTTATGAAATATTGTTCTACTATTTTGAGACTAGACGATCATTAGCTGGTCTTAAGCGTGGTCGCGATCGGCGGAATATCTAAGAAAATATATGAGCCTTAGAGAAGTGTTAGATAGTCCATATGTTCTGAGAGAAATTAATGTGATGAAGAAAATAGGCGTATTAGAAGAAAAAGATCTATACAAGATCATCATCATAGGATCTATAGGATCTGACCATGAGACATATTTTGAGGAAAACATGTTGAAGATCATATTAGAAAAATCTTATCTAGAGACTATGATGAAGATATCCCTAGAAGAGGTAGAGAATAGTCTAAATAGAAGCTTTCTTTATTAAATAAAAATCCTCTTAGAGATTTTCTTAATAATAACTCTATAGACTTAGATCAGAGGATCTTTGAAACCCAAGCCTTAGGTTTTGTCTAAACACTCTTCTATAAATATAAAGTTTAACCACATGATATAGTACTTTAGTTTAAAACGAGATAGAGATATAAAGATCTTTAGATATTTTCAGTTTTTAGAGAATTTCAGCTGGAACAATTTGATTGCTATATAAATATATAGATCTAGATCATCAATAGATAATAAAATGATGCCTCTGACACTCAACCTTATTTACCATAAGGATCCACGTTTTTTCTCTTCTTCAGATCTCTGGCGCTATTTATATAAGAAAGAACAGCCCTCTCTTATTAATATCATAATAAAAAGATCTGTTGCTTTGTTACTGCCAGTTCACATCGAAAAATCCTGAATCGATCAATCCTTCATATGTGATTCCTATGTGTCTAGAGTCATAGACTATATAATCTGGTATCATAGTATATTCTACTCTTGTTGCTGAAGCTATTGTTTCTCGAGTGTTTGCTCCTATAACTGCCACATATTTCTTGTAATCTGCCAGAGGATTTGGATATATGAATATCGTCCCGATCTCTCTTCCACAATATTTTCTGTCTCTTATCAACACACATTCTCCCAAGATCTTTATTGGCCGAATGTTTTCTAGCGCTTTATCAACATATCTATTGATCTCTGGACCGCCTACGGCTATTATATTAAATTTTTTATGAAGATCTTTGTCTAAGACATCTTTCTCATCAGATATTTTTACAATGCCATTGGCATAATCAAGCCACCAATACTGGATATGTAAAGCAGTTTTTCTACAGATATCTCTAAGCTCATGATCATTACATGAGATTATTAATGTTCTATCGTTAAATATGTCCATGAAAGGTCCTGGCAGAATATTTTTGCTGAGTCTTTCTTCAGGCTCTTCTGAGACTAGATGTATAGTTTCGTCAGAACAGATTTTTATTCTCATCTTCTCATCATATACACATAATCTATCTGAATCATCTATAAGGATCCTAAGATCTTTTGAGATAAATTGGTTAGAGATCTTAACTAGCTTATCTTTATAGACTAATGATATAGGACTTTTACAGTCAAGAAGTTCTCTCTCACATAACTCATCAAAATCTATACTGAAGCTAGTTATCTCTCTCACATCATTTACTCGGATCATGTGAGGATCTAAGATCTCTATGTCTATATATCCCAAATCTTTGTAAGTCAAAGATCTAAGTATGATCCACCAGTATCTATTGAATCTTATGTCGTCAGAGACTGCTATTACACGTCTCGGATATCTACGTCTCCTATTTCTCATGAACTCATCCAGCTGAGGTCTGTCAATAGCCTCGGCACCATAATAAGATCCTGGTTTGTAAGAGCCCCACCAATGTTTTTTATCTTTAATCTCTTCATACACATATTTATAACCTAGCGAATCTAATAATTTAGCCATGTTTCTAGAGTATTCCACTGGAACAACGTCATCCTCTGATCCATGTGCGATATAGACAGGAGTCTCCGAAAGATTCTTTATATATCTAGAGGGATTATATCTATCTAATAATCTTGCGACACCTTCCCAACCAGAGATCTTTATAAGCCTCGCGACCATGTCGCTTAGATCTCCTCTTCCAGAGTGTGGAGCTAATGAGGCGAACATGTCTGGCTTTTTAACTCCTATATGCCATGTGCCGTATCCTCCCATGGAATGTCCTATCAAATGGATCTTTTCATCATCAATTTTATATCTCTTCTTAACATTATTAAGAACTTCAAAAACTTCTAAAAGACCTATCTCTCTATAATTGACCTCTCCATCTCTGGCTGTAGGCGCTATTGATATACACCAGTCTTTGTCTCCATATATCTGAGTATACATCTGAAGACCTTTGAAGCCGTGGAGAATGATTACCGCGGGATATCTTCTGCTAGGATCATAGTTTACAGGAGTTTTAACTCCATATCTATGTACACTGCCGTCATATAAAGATCTATATGTGTAGATCCTGTGAACAGGATCATTACTTGGTTTTATTATAAACTCATGTTCATAAGATCCGTGTTCATCTATGTCAAAAACAATTTTGATCTTTGTGAAGTCTTCTATAGGTTTTTTACTCATGATAAACAGAGGGATCTGAATTCTCTCACCACTATAGAGATGGAAAGGATCTGTCTCACATCTATGCCACATATCATCTTCAACACATCTAACTTTGAAGCTGACGTCTTTAATAGCGAGAACGTGAAGACCTATCCATTCAGCAACTAAAGATCCTGGGGGCGGCTCTGGAAGAATAGTCCTCTCTCTATTAACATATATCGGAGACGATGTCTCATCTAACTTAGCTGAGAAGCCCCATCCACCTGCCAACCTGCCTATTTTAATAAGAATCTTGTTTATACCTTTATGAAGTTTTATCGGTAGAGCATAAAAAGAGTCCATGTATCTTCTCGCTATATGAGATGTAAATATATGGGCATTATTCACATAGACTGAAACATAATCCTCAGATCCGATCAAGAGCACATAAGAATCTTCTCTATCAACGTCGATCTCTGTATAAGCATATGCAACACCATATCTCAGCCTCCAAAACTTTTCAAAAGTCTCACCAAATATCTTAACAAGATCGACATAACCGTTTTCATCAGCTGAGACATCAATACATCTAGCCTCACCAATTGTCATCTCAGGTCTGAGCTCAGCCTTCTCTTCACCACCTACTTCTTTGAGAAAATCTATGTAGAAACTTTCTAGACCATCATTTAACAAAGTGGAATATGGGAAAGGGCCGCAGACAGTCCATTTCTTTATAACTCTCGTGAAAAATCCCCTATTATTTAGAGCCAGACTATGATTAAAACTTTCAGACTTTAGATTGATAAAGATCGGTTTGAGTCGGAAGCTCTCTCCAAGCTTTATACAACAGATCTATGTATTTATCTATGTCATACTCCAAGCTCTCTTCCTCTCTCAACAGGTCTAGTCCTTTTCGAATATAGACAAGTCTATATGGTGGCGACGTCTCTAACACATATGATGGAGGTCTTCTATATATATCTCTTGTTCTACTATGTCTTGTTATGATCAGCTCGCGAGGATCTATCTCTCTCCTCCTGATCATATCTATGTATCTGTTTAAAATCTTTTTTGTCTCAAAGATCTTTGTCTCAAGCTCTTGAGGAGTTTTTGCTTCGAAAAATTTTTGAAGAGCCTCATACTGAGCTCTTTTGATTAGTGGTGGAGTATCTCTTCGAACAAACATCAGCCCCTTGATCTTCCAGGTCCCATCCGTGAGCAGTCCGTAGTATCTGTTTGCCACTCCTCTATCGTCTACAAAACTTCTAGGTATGTAAAGCCATATGTAATGAGCCTCTATCTTTGCCTCAAACTCTGTCTCTCTCATAATCTTGTCTCTGAGAGACATGCATTCATCAAAGGTTTCGACTTCTACAACAAATATGCTGTCTACTATAGCATGAACAACTTTATATCCTTCTTTCTCTACAGCCAGCCTGGCTTTTCTCATGATCTCTCTGCTGGTGCTCGTCACAGTCTCGTGAGCCATCACTGAGCCGAATAGACTGTTTCTATATCCTAGATATCCGAAGCTTGCCACAAGAATCCATTTTACAGCATTTTTTCTCTCAGAAAAGATCTTGTCTCCACTCTCTTTATAAAGTCTCTCATAAAGATCTTTTAGATGAATAAGCTCTCTAATGCTCATAGAGACGATCCCTTCGTCATCTAGACATATCTTGTGTGGCGTCCACGAGAGCTTTAGAATGTTTCTACAGAGAGGTCTGTCGACTGTCTCTCCAGATATGTTGTATCTCACTATTATGTTTGGATAAAGACTTTTGAAATCTATTTGACACACCCTCCAGTAAAGCCCTGGCCTTGGCTGATAGACCACGCCTCCTCTGTCATATTCAATAAGTTCTCTAATGTTTCTCCATAACTCTCTCCTCCCCTGAGATCTGTCTATAAGCATTTTAACTCTTCTAGAATGTAAAGCCTCTATAGTGGTCAGGATCCTTCCAATAGTTATGTTGTTCATAAGACTCAGAGGAGTATAGCTTAATCTGCTCCACTCAAAATATTGATGAGGAGTGAAAGCTCCTCCAGAAACCCATCTATACGCTCTAGATCTTATGTGAGGCTCTCTCTCAATGATCCTCATATAGACATAAGGATCTGAGAAGCCTATATGAAAATATTCTGACATTAAATAATCTATGAGCTCTTCAACATCCCAGAATTTCTGAAGATCATCTCTAGTCTCAGCTGTGTAATAACCTTCTCTAAAATCTAGTAGAACATATCTTACCTCAGGATCCTTATCAGAAGGTCTCCAGAGATAAGTCTTCACTCTGCCTCTTTCCAACTCTCTGATCATAGTCAGAGGACGTATATCTGCTCTGTAGAGTGCTTCAACAAGTGGATGTGGATAATCATTAAATATCTTGAGACCTTTAGATCTAGAGATCCTGAGGATACGTCTGAGAACATCAATATCTCTAGTTTTGAAGACGGCTACACGAGCCTTTGTATCATAATAAGGCGGACATCTCCACTCTTCAGCCCATGCATCCTCAATCTCATCTATGCTCCTAAGATCTTTAATAATACTCTCAACATCTTCTCCAGATATATATCCGTAGAAATCAAGATCTATTCTATGATCCTCTGTAGAGCCTTTTTCATCATCAAAAATCTTTAGACGAGTCTCTCCATCAGCTATATAGACGTCTAAAATCCATTTCAAGTCGTCTATCCCTATATATATGAGGCTCTTTTAAAAGATGAAAGATCTTTATACAAGAGTTTTTAAGAATATTTTTACAAGCCGGTTATTGAAGATATATGGGGAGAACAACTCCTTCTCTCAAGGCTGCTGTTGAGGATTATGTCAGAAGATTCAGAAGAGTTTCAGAGATCTTGTCTTCTGAAGACAAGATTTTTATAGAGAGATTTCTAGAAGATCTTGAGACGACTGTCTCAGCATATTCTCACATAGGATCCACAGATCCTCTAGAGATCTTTCTTATACATCTTCTCAGAAGAATAAAGATCTTGTGTAAAGAAGCTGAGAGAAAATAGTTTCGACATTCTCTCTCCTCTTAATATAAGAGAGATTATATATAAGAGGATCTATGAGTATAACAGGTTTAAGACTATTAGATCAGCTTATACATCCGTATGATAGATGTTGGATAATTGAGTTCTATGGAGATCCTAGGCTTACGCTTATGACGGCTCACTATGTGATGGCTTATAGAAGTGTTTATGAAAAGATCTATGTGATGTTTAATATAGAGTTTGGAGGATTAGACACTTTATATCTAACAAGGCTCTGTAGATACTTCAATTGCGACATGAGCAACATAATGATCTCTAGGGCATTTAAATTAGACGATACAATCAAATTATTAAAAGATCTTGTCGATATAAGAGGATCTCTTGTCCTACTGATCTTTCCGTATAATCATTTGTCTAAAGATCCTTTGAGATATACTGACGCAACCAAAGTCTCAGGACTGATCATGAGGCTCACACATTTTAATCAAATAATGATCTTTAACACCACAACTAGATATGGCAGATACATGCCTGAGGGGGGAAGTCTTCATCATCATATAGTAAAGATCATTATAAGACTTATAGACAAGAGAGAAAGCTTCATAGCAGAACTTATTAAACATCCTATAAAGAGAAACATGATCATTAGCATACCTAAGGTATTGCTGGAACATCCTCTCAAAGAGCATTCGATAAAAACTCTCTTAGAATGGACATCAAAACCCTCGTAAGAAAGATTCTTTTTATAAAATTGTTATAATGTTGAGATGCGTAATTGTTATTGGGATTAAAAATGAGTGTTGAGAATAAAAAAGTTTTTATCGGAAGAATAAGATATAAGTCTATAGCTCGTATAGGAAGGATCAAGGGAGCTGTCTATGGCGGTGAGACTGAGACTAAGAATAAAAGTTGATGAGAAAAATATTGACGTTATAGCTTTATTAAACAGCGGCTTTGAAGCTCCTACTCCACAGCTTCTCATCTCAATTGATGATGCAAAAGCTCTCAGCCTCTGGCCTCCTGAGGAGGCTCATGAAGTTGTTTTAGAGACTGCGGGAGGCCCTTTGAGAGCATGGTTCTATCCTAGAAAAGCTATGGTGAAAGTCTTGACCGAAGATTCAGAGTCTAAAGAAGTGTTAACAGATATAATAGTGTCTCCAACAGCTGACGAACCTTTGATCAGTGATATGTTGGCAGAAGAGCTTGAGATAGCAGTAGAATCCTTCGGAAGAGGATTATGGAGATTCAGATGGGAGCAGAAGCTTAGAAAAAGTGAGAGAAGATAAATGGTTATTATTAATATTAACTCATACTCGAATACTGATCATTATATTTCATGATATAAAAATCTATGATCTATTTAAAACTTGAATATATTTTAATCAAGACATAAATTTATTAGAGAGTTAAGCCTGGGAGTTTCGATGACATCTCTGAAAGAATTTGGCAGACTGGCAACGCTTGAAAGCTTCTGGATCAAGAATTTCAAATCTATTAGAGACCTCAGGCTTGACATGTCTTCCAAATTAAATATTATTATAGGAACAAACGGCTCTGGAAAGACTGCTCTAGTAGAGGCTTTAGAACTGCTTACCAGCACATTAGATTGGGCCAGAGGACTGAATCTAAACCCGTTCTCCAGATGGTGGGGTTATAATAATGTTGTCTGGCGTCATGATGAAGATCTTCCAATAACAATAGGAGTTAAACTACAAGTTGATAATCTAGAGAATAGAATTCGTGAAATAATACATCTTCTTGGAGACATAATGATAATAGAATATCTACGTGAAACATTAATCAATCTATCAGAGCCGATGAACATCACATATGAACTTGATATAAGTGGAAAAGGAGGTAGATTTCAGATTCTGAGAGAAAATCTCATAGTCGAAGGCAAAAGCTTCAAAATACATGTGGATACAGCTAAAAATCTAATGATTTTCACGACTAATATGATGGAGATATTTAAATCTTTTGTTAAGCTGATGAATAAGTTGAAAGAAAGTTATGAGAAAAAATTAGAGACATTTCCTCCCGAGCTTATCGCTTTATACGCAGAACTAGAAGAGATTGATAGAAAACAAAAACTAGCTCCAGAGATTAAAGATATGCTTGAAAAGGCGTCTCTCACATTATTATTTAATATATCTGAGATCTTCTCTCCTACTGTTTCAGAACTTAAGTTCGCATGTGAAATAGAAAAAACATATTTGATTCATATGGTTTTTCCTATTTTAGAAAGAAATATTACATTAGGCACGATCGTTACCCCTGAAGATTTTGTTGGCTATATTGAAGAAGGCGTTTTAGGAGAGAAATGTCGTGAAAAGATGGTGAGAACTATTCGAGAGACGTTATCTTTTAATACTAATTCGCCTAGGTATCAGGATCTTATTAGTAAACGGAAAGATCTAAATGTTGATCTGTTGCAGGAGATAGTTAAGAAAGTTAGCACTGAAATTATGATAGAATATATTTTACGTGATATTTCTTTAATAATCTCTATTGCTTCTTTAATTGTTTATGGATTTATTGATGGAATCACTATTCTAAGAAACATTGATTGGAGAGCTATTTTAACTCCTCAGAGCTTGGAGAGACAAGAGAGACTTAAGTCTGACGCCTCTAATTTTATACAGTTTTTCTTTACTATAACAGGTGGTCATGTTGATGAGGGTTTGAAAGAGGCTTTAAAATATGCTTTTCCTGGTTATGAAGATTTTAATGTGATTTTTGAGGCTACTGCTGATGGCAGAGTTTTTATGAGACTTATTGCAGATGATCTAAGGCTGGCTCCTATATCTATTCCACAGGGTGTTCTTAAGACTCTTATATTAGAAAGTCTTCTCAGATGGAGACCTACATTATTAGTTGTTGATGAGTTTGAGAACAGTCTTCATCCTGAGCTTCAACAGTTTTTAATTGACGAGTTTAGATATAGCGATCTTTATGTCATTCTTACCACACATTCAACGACCCCTGTTAATTATGTGAAAAAAGTTCAAGAGGTCATCATATTAAGACTTGAAAATGGAGAGACAAAAGCTTATAGACTTAATGAGGAGATTGCTGAAATACTTAGAAATAGAAAGCTTACATTGAGCGAGCTTATATCATCAGGTCTCTTAGAGCTTAAAGGCTGATGGTGTCAAATAATTTCGTCTAAACATAAAGTATATATCATTCCAGATAATAGATATGCTAAAGAATTCTTGAGAGAGTTCTTAAATATATTGAAAAGGCATGATCTTGTAGATAAAAATATTCATATGAGTGTTAGCAGTCCTCTTAATAGATGTGATAATAGAATAGATAGATATGTGAGAACAGCATTGGACGAGTATAATTATGATCATGTGATTATATTAGTTGATAGTGAGGGAGAGGATCCTGAGATAATCCGTAGAAAAATCATAGAAGAACATCTCAGAGATATTGATAACAAATTAGATAAAGTAAGTATAATTGTTGCACATCCATGTCTTGAAAGCATATTATGTAAGGTCATGAATTTGTCAGGATGTGAAACAGGCACTTGCCACGACATTATTAGGATCATAGAGCAAAAGATTCGGCGTGAATATGAGAAAAAGATGTTTCAGACGCTAATGATCAAGGAATTAAGTAGGAGGCTTGAAAATGCCTCTAACATAGATCATTTTATAAATTATTTGCCTGAAGAATTGAAAAAGATCATTGAGTGTTTCCAGTGATCTCATGATTAGGGTAGTATTAGAATAACATTGTTTAGAAATTTTTATGTTATCAAATCAAATATTTATTAAGGTGTCTTTATTTGCAAAATCTTTTAGAATCTGGAAATTTTCCTGTTGAAATCGTGAATATTGCAAGTGCTAAAGAGAAAGGGCTGTTTCAGTTTTTATAATCATTTGTAGCATCCATAATCATTGATATTTAGAGGCCGAGTTTATAAATTTCAGAAGCTTATATACTTGTCGGTGACCCTGAGTTTCCGAGAGCCGTAGGGTGATGAGCCGCTAGGCGACTAGTGGTGAGCTTCTGCGGTGAGGGGGCTCGGGGAGACCGTTGAGAAGTAGATGGCGGAGAGCCTGAGACCAATAGATATG
>Ga0081534_100063_pt1 | contig 42024 bp, 32 predicted proteins | sample MonGeyMetagenome_FD_71019 | JGI IMG/M metagenome (GOLD analysis project Ga0081534, IMG submission 71019) | Hypoxic/sulfidic aquatic microbial communities from Monarch Geyser, Yellowstone National Park, USA - MG (SPAdes) v1 (version 2) | ecosystem: Environmental > Aquatic > Thermal springs > Hot...
CGACATAAACGTGCTGATAGACTCAATAACCTACCGGGACCCGCCGCTGTGGATAGACCAGCCCCCTCCAGAGCGCGATTTAGAGCTCGGCATAGGGAAACACGCCGCTTGGCACACTCAGCTTCACAGAGAGGCTGTGAGGAGGGCGTTGCAGGGGATGTGAAGAGGCCTCAAGTAGCCGGGCTGTTATCCATCCTCCCCCTGAGGCGGCGGGGCGCCTTCGCCTCGTCTTCGCCCGCCTATCGGTGGGGATCATGGAGCTACCGAGCCAGCGCCGTGGGTCATCCCCCCGCAGGGGGCCTAACCGTTTAAAAAGGCCGCCCTGGGCAGGCGTATTCCCTCGTCGCTGGACGCGGTGTTGTATATGCGCTAAATTCTTCTATATTCCCATGATCCCGCATTTCCACAGCTTGTGTTTGGCGAGTGGGAAGGTTTTGTTTTTGCTACTTAATTTGTGTATATGCCGAATGCCTCAATCTCAGCTAGTCTTTTTTAAACTAGTCCTATAGGACTAGTCCGGTGAGACTATACATTAAGAGGGGGATGCGGTGAGGGCCATAGGGAGTTGGACGCTTATATGCGGTAGGAGGAAGACCGGCAAGACCACCTTGGTTAAACGGAACCTGCTTGGACCTCTCTTAATGGAGGCTCTTGGAGATGATTTTTAAGCAACGAATATAGAACGTGAGTTCGCTGGAGATCGTCTTACCCAGGAGACTTAGGGAGAGGCTGGAGGAGGAGGCAGAAAGGGTCGGGCTCAGCGCAGAAGAGTTCGTGCTTGAGGTTATGGCCGAGAGACTCAACAGAGAGGTGGACCCTCCCGAGGTCGCCGAGGTTTACGTGAAGCTGGCAGAGAAGTACCTCCGCGAGGCGGAGGGCCTCCTCGCCGGCGGGGACTTCGTTCAAGCCTCCGAAAAGCTGTGGGGCGCCGCCGCCCTCATGGTCAAGGCCGTCGCTGCTGCGAGAGGGCTCCTCCTACGGTCCCACGGCGACTTGTTTAAATTCGTCAAGAGCCTCGGCGACGAGACCGGGGACGCGGAACTGCGCCGACTCTTCGCCGTAGCCAGCGCCCTGCACCAAAACTTCTACGAGAGCTGGCTCCCCCCGGAGGTCGTGAAGGAATACGCACAAGACGTGAAGCAGCTCATACGGAAGCTGAAGGACCTGCTGAGGCCTCCGTGACAGCTGCCTCTCGCCCAACCCCCCTAATCGCCCTCCCACCGGCTTCTCCGCGCATCGGCGCCCGCCACGCGTCTGCTGATGCCGAGCCACAGGTCTCTCTCGGGGACGGAGCGAAACTTATGAGGTAGAGGATTGAGGGAAGAAGCACCTATCGTGTTCTGGTTTTCATAGCTGACGCCCTGCTTGAGGCTTGTGCTCGACCCTCCTCACTACGCGTAACACCAACCGCCGCCTCGTTGCCGCGCCGATCCCAGCGCCCATAGACTCCAGGCAAGTTGCGCCACATATCCATTTTTATACTGATAAACAGCGCCTCCTATGGCTGTTGAGCTTGTGGAGCGTCCTCTGCCCAGGCCCTCCGACGAGGGCTATGTGGAGGCTAGGCTCCTGGAGGCTCTGGTGGAGGCCCGCCTAGCGCTGAGGTTTGTAGGGGAGGGAGTGACGCGCAACGCCGCTGGGAAGGCCTTCCAGGCCTGGAAAGCGTTGCTGGCCGCATTACTACGGCTTGAGCTGGACAAGCTGAAGGCCGTTGCGAAGACTGAAGAGGAGAAAAAGTGGCTCGAGTCTAAGGCGGTGCCGCGGGTCCCGACGACCAAGATGAAACCCCTGGCTAGACTTCTGGAGGCCATGGGCCACGACGGCCTAGCTCTGTGGGCCGGAAATGTGCTCCTATTGCACGATTATCAGCACCACGGCCCAGACCCCAGCGGCGAGCTGTCTAAATACGCCACGCGGGAAGACGCGGTTGCCGACATATTGTCTGCGGTGCAGGAGCTCGCCAGACGCATCGAGGCGCTTATAGGACGCGTCAAGTGGAGCGACGAGCTAGAAAAAGCACTACAAGAGCTAAAACAAGCCCTTCCCGTCAACACCCCATAGGAACCCCTCCAGAGACCGCCATGGACACACCTCCCGCAGATACGCACCCAACCTCTCCCCGACAGACGCCACGGCGGCGAGGGGATGATGAAGCCCTAATCTACGGCGGATGCCCATACGCGGAAAGGCGCGACGATGCGCCCCAGCCGAAGGCCTCCGACACCCCTCCACATCGAGGAGGGCGTCGGCGATGCGTCCGTCAGACCTCAACGCCTCCAGAAAGAGGTCTCTGAAGAGGAACGGCTCCCTCTCCACGAGCTCCCGCCCTCTTCAAAACCTCAACACATAAACCATCAAGCCCTTTTTTAAAAACTTAAGGCCGAAACCCCCGCCACACCGGCCGCAAGGAGGGCCGTAGAACTGGCAACCGCAATACTACAGAGATAGCCCTCCTCGCCCTAAAGGGCGAGGCCTCTCGCTAGTTTTTGCCAGATCGCTCCGACGCGCTCATAGCCGTCACGTCAGACCACGGCGGATTGCTTAACGACATAGGGCTAAGGTTGCCCTTACCGCATCGGCACACTACATTCTGGTTTTCCCATCCCAAATTGTGAGTTCCATTAAGGTGGGTCCTGTATTGATTCACCTCTGGAGACCTTCCTGGCTATCTCCAGTAGCTCCCTGGGGCCTAGGCCTAGGTCGCCGTAATCTCCCGGCCTCTCCCTTAGGCTGACTAGGCCTACCTTCTCGGCCACCTTGCTCATCCTCCTCACAGCCCTCACCGCCTCAACCCTGGTTATTTCGCCGACCTTAACCTCAAAGGCCCACATCGGCCTCCTCCCCCTAACTATGACCACGTCTATGTCCTCCTTCGGCGAATAGTACAGGGTTCCCCTGAAGTACCTGGCCAGCATTTCGCCTACGCTGAATTGAACCTCCCTACCCACGGGTAGGTCTGGGATTTCCACATCCCTCTCGCCCACGGCGTATTTGGACTCTGCGTATAGGGCGAGGGATAGCGGCGGGGAATCCACCTTGTAGTAGCCCTCCCTGGATAATGTGGGTATCTTCTTAACGAGCCCCATTTTGACGAGCTTATTAACCATGGAGGAAACCGTAGCCACCCCTCCCCTCGGCTGTATTACGCCTGCAATCTCCGAGGTCCTCCATACGCCCTCGCCCAGGAGCAGCAGTATCCTGTAGTACGTACCCGTGAGTTCCCTGTCCTCCTCCCTGAAGACCTCCCCCACCAACCCCTTCGATATCAGCGAGAACTCCTTAATCCTACGGGCGAAGTCCTCGTAGCTGTCGATAAACGGTATGACCCACGGATCCCTTAGGAGCACCGAGAGGAGCGGGTCCCCAACCTGGCTCAGCACGTCCTCGTAGGATATTATGCCGACCTCCATCGGTGTGAAGAGCCCCAGGAGGGGGCTATTCCTATCAAACACCCTGTTGACTATGCCGTAGCTTGAACCCACGGCCACCAAAAACCCCACTGCCGGCCCAATTGCTAATCATGCTCCAGTACACCTCAGGCAGGGATGGGGTGCTCTACGTATTTGAGGCGGGTTAAAGGGTTGTTTTTATCCACGTTTTGGTGGGCGAGAGTCCGATGCCTTGACCTCTGCCGAGTAGACTTTCTAGCCTGATGAGATGTGGAGGGGCTGTGGGGAAGGGCGGCGGAGGGGTGGGTCTGGTTAGCATCAGAGAGAGGCTGGAGGGTTAAGACAACTTAAGCCTTGACCCTGGAGTTGCTGGAGATAGCCGGGCGAATTGACGCGGGGGTTACCTGCCTTATCTTATTGCTGGTGGTTATTTGGGTAGGTCTGTTTCTAGTACTACTCTGCGTTCTTTCCAGCGGGGGTCTAAGGTGGATTTCAGCGAGGTGTACATCCCCCAGGTCGGAGGTCTTGGAGGCGATGGCGGAGGAGAGCTCTAGGACGTCTTCGAAGTACTTCGCCGCGTCGCCTGTGAAGACGGCCTCGACGCTGAAGCTGGCCGAGGAGGGGATCCCCTTGTCGAAGACGCCGGCGTATTCCGTGTAGGAGTAGTTGCGCACTGCGGCGTCTGGCAACAGCTCCTGGAACGGCCTCGCCAGTAGTTCGGGCCGCCTCGCCCTCAGCAGTTCTTTTACGACTAGGGCTAGGGGGTCGGCGATGTCCTGGATGTCGACCAGCTTGATGCCTTCCTTGGCCGCCGCCTCCGCGGCCTCGGGGAGGAAGAGCTTGGCCGCGAGGGCCTTGGCGCCTGTGGCCTTAGCCCTCAGCACGTCGTCGCCGGTGGCCACGGATCTGATCCTCAACTTGGCCTCTCCTCCCTCCGTTGCGAGGAGGAGCGACCCGTCTTCGAGCAGGCGTAACACGGCTTTATTTAAGCCATAATATATCCCTGACGCTTGCCGTCGCCGTGAGGGGAGCTGAAAAAGGGAATCGAGCGGAATTTGCCGAAGGTCTCCGCTACGCGCTTGCCTTCTGTGGCGGGAACTTCTCAACGGCCTAAAAACGCCTTGGAGGCGCATGGTTCGCCTTTCGTCCCCGTCTTCGCATCGCCTGTGGGCATTCTCATCCGCCTTTATGCCCCTCGGCGTCCTCTTTACGCCTCTCTGCGAAGAGACGCAGTTTGCATTCCGCCGGTGCCGAAATTGGGCTTTTCTCGAGGGGCGGCTCTCCACCCGCAGATTATAGCTTGGGGATGGGGGTTCCCTCTTACCAGCACCTGCTTCAGCTCGTAGGAGTCTTGTTGCCGGTGCTGGGAGATCCTTGGCTTGTTGCGCACATAGGCGCATCTCCAGCATCTCACCGGCGTAGGTCTCCCAAGCGTCTCTGGGTTTCCGTAAGTCGCTTGGCGCTTGTGAACAGCGGTTCTGCAGTCTAGAGACCTTCTTAACGCGCCAAGGCTCTCCTCACCTCTTCCAGTGCTTTTTCCAGCTCCTCGCTCCACTTGACGCGTCCTCTAAGCGCCTCGACGCGCCTGGCCAGCTCCTGCAGCAGCTCAACCACGTCTGCGGCGGCCGACCCCCTCGTCGCGTATTTAGAGAGGGCCATGTCCGGATCCGGCCCGTGGTACTGATAATCGTGTAGGTCGAGCGCAACGGCAGTCCAAGCCGTAATGCCCTCGTGGCCGGCATCCCTCAACAGACGGGACAGCTCCTTCATCTTAGTCGTGGGGACCCGCGGCACGGCCTTCGACTCAAGCCACCTCCTCTCCTCCTCGGTCTTCGCCACCGCCTTGAGCTTGTCCAGCTCCAGCCGTAGCAGAGCCGCCAGAAGCGCCCTCCACGCCTGGAAGGCCTTACACGCGGCGTTTCTCGTAAGGCCCCTCTCCAGAAACTCCAGCGCAAGCCGGGCCTCCCCCAGAGCCTCCAGAAGCCTAGCCTCCACATAGCCCTCGTCGGAGGGCTTGGGAAGCGGCCTCTCCACAAGCTCAACAGCCATGGGAGCTCCTGCGGTCCTCTTTAAAAGCCTTTAGAAACGGCGCAGATATAGACACGGTTACGGCAACAGAGGCGGCTACGCCTCTCTCACCGCCCTTCTCACAGTCTCTCTGTGTAGTGGGGGTCTGCCACGCCGCGTCTGCAATGCTGTGATTGTGGCATCTCTTCGACGCGCTGGTCTCTGGAGTCTGCGGGGGTTCTCTACGCCGTGGGCGGTAAAAGCCTCGCCGAGGCGCCCGAGAGGTTCGCGGATCTACCGGTGTCGCGGCTGGAAATTTGTGTTGTTGCATCTGCGGCAGGCCTGTCGCCGGCGGGACGTGGGTGGCTTCTTCAATCGGGGGCTCCTGGTTTATAATGACGTTGCGCGTCTCAACGGCGCGGTTAACTGCGAGGTAGCGCCGGCGCTGACTCGGCGACGTAGGTGGGCACGTGGGGTCTTAAACGCCTCGACGTATGGAACCCGCCGCGGGCAGGTCTCGCGCCGGTCGTCCCTTCGTGTTTAGGTTTTTAAAGGTCTGGGGGTTTTGTTGTATGAAGAGGTGGGAGGGGCTTGTTTATCTTGTTTTGGCGCTGGCTGGGGGTGAGTACATTGTCTTGAGCGGCTTGCTTGGGGCGCCTAGGTTCCTCGTCGGCTGGGCTCTGAGTAACGTGTTCTCCGTCTTAAATGCCCCGGTGCCTCAGGATGCTTTTAACTATGCTCTCGATGCGATAAGGCCGTTGTGTGGTTCTGGCTATGTGGGTTGTGAGTGGGATGCCTATGTGGCGGCGCACGCGATGGCGTCGGCTGTGTGGGGTATTGTTGCAACCATGGTTATGATGGCTATAACCTACGTGGTATCCATATTGCTCGTGATATACGGCTGGAGAGAGCCCGGCGTGGGCAGGCTGAGGTTTGTGGCGTCCAACGTCTTGGCGCCGCTGGCTCTCCTGCTGGTAGGCTACTTGATCTGCTTATACGTGCTTCAGCCTGGCAACTTCATCCTGATGCTCATCGTTGAGGTGTGGCGTGGAGGTGCTAGCAATATAGTGGATATTCCCATTATCCTAGGCATAATAGCCATCGCCATCGTGGCGTCGTCCTTAAGGCGGTGATGGAGCATAAAGTCCATCTCCGCGGTCACAATCACGCCGTCTTTGGTGAGGACCTCTGGAGCTGTGAACTCCCACCTCCCGGCCCGCCCTCTCTTTCTGGACGAACTCGATCACCTCTATGGCGTAGGTATCTTCAATCAGGTAGGTCCAAGGCGCCTTGAAGCCCAAGGCGGGGCCCACGACGGGCTTGCTTATCTGCCCCGACACGGGGTCTACTACCACTGCGACCACCCCCGCCGGCAGGCTATAGACGGAGAGGGGGAGGACCACCGCCGCCACCGGCAAGAGGAGGATGGCGATTGCAAACCCAGCCGCCGTCTACCTGGGACTTTAATCCTCCTGACCTCGACGGGCACATATGCCACAACTCTGCATGCTGCGCGACCTAGCCAGTTCCAGGTTTCTGGCGTGGATGCCCGGCGTGGCCGGCCGCTGAGCGCGCCGGCCCTCATCGGTTTCTCGCAATTTATAAGCTTATTACATCTGTAATTATTATGGCTGTAATAAAACTATACGGTAGGGAGAGGGAGCTGGGGCTCCTCAGGAGGCTGAGGGAGCCCTTCCTCGCCGTAGTCTACGGGAGGCGGCGCGTGGGGAAGACGGCCCTCGTGCTCAAGTTCCTGGAGGGGAGGCCTCACCTCTACTTCTTCGTGAACCCTAGGAAGCCTCCCCGCCTCCTTCTGGAGGAGTACGGCGAGGCGTTGAGGAGGGCGGCGGGGCTGCCGGGGTACGTCAGGCTTGCGAGCTGGGACGAGTTTTTCGACGTCCTCTTCTCGCTTAGGGGCTACGCGGTGGCCTTTGACGAGTTCCAGTGGTTTGCCGAGGTGGCTCCCGAGGTGCCGTATATACTGCAGAGGTTTTGGGATACTAGGGCCGAGAAGCCCTCGGTAATCATCACGGGGTCCGTGGTGGGTCTTGTGAGGAGGCTTGTGGCTGAGTCGGGGTCGCCGCTGTTCGGCCGGGCCGACTTGGTGCTGGAGCTGGGGGAGCTGGAGCCCTCCGCCGTCTTTCAGTGGCTCCACGACATGGGGATCGCGGGGGAGGAGGCGTTCAAGTTCTACATGCTCTTCGGCGGGGTGCCGTATTACTACCGCCTGGCCCAGCAGTGGGGTGTGAAGACCGTGGAGGAGGCGGTTCGCCTCCTGGTGGCTGGGGAGGGGGGCCCGCTTCGGCACGAGGTGGAGTTCGTCTTGGCCGAGGCGCTGGGCGGGGAGTACCGAACCCACCTGGCCATCCTGGACGCGGTGGCTGGGGGCGCCACGAAGCTGGAGCAGATAGCGTCGCACGCCGGGGTTAAGGCCACTTCCCTCCCGCCGTATATGAGCGATCTGACGGAGCTCCTCCACGTATTGACGCGTTTCAGGGGGAGGAGGACGTATTACGAGTTCAGGGACAGGTTCTACGCCTTCTGGCTCAGGGCCGTATACCGCCATAGGGACGTGACGCCGGAGGACGCGCTCGGCGACGCGGCGGCGGCGGAGCTGGAGGAGTTCTTCCGCTGGGCCTTCGAGGCGACCGTCAGGGAGTTGCTGCCCCGCCTCTACCCGGTGAGGAGGGCGACGAAGGAGACGGCGTTTCTGCGGAGCGGCGGCAGACGGGTTCAGCTGGATGTAGACGCCTTCGGCGTCAACGAGGAGCGGAAATTCGCCGTATTGGCCGAGGCCAAGTGGGGCCCGGCGAACCCGGACGAAATCCTCCCCAAGCTACGCGCCGCCGCCCAGGCCCTCATCCCCAGCGGCTGGGAGGTGAAATACGCCATATTCGCCAAATCCTTCACCAAAGAGACGCGGGAGGCGGATCTGATCACGGTCGAGGCCTTGATGCGGCTGGCCGCCGGTCCCTCTTAAGCGCCTATGCGCATCAGCCGATCCGCAGCGGCAATACGCCAAATAGTGGAGCCCGCATGGACTACATCTGCCGCTTGGTCTCTTCGCGGCCGGACATGCCTTCCCTCTGGGCCGGAAGGTCGGAGCGGCCGAGGCGCATGTGGCTCGTGGCCTATCCGCAGGCGCCAGCTCCGCCGTAAAACTGGTCTCTATTAGACCAGGTTGCTCTGAAAGATGGTCTCTAAAAGTCTAAAAGCCCCAAGGTAGTTCCATCCCGTGAAGGAGCGATTCAAGAGGGTTATCGCCGAGTGGCTCTCCGGCGGCCGACCCCCGCCCTAGAGGGTTCCCCTAGGACGGGAGGCGTCCCCGCTCTGCCTTCGTCGAGCCCGTCCGGCGGGGTAAATGTTATTACTGAGGCCGGTGGCGTCTTACATGAGGGTTGTGGGCGTGTTGGATGGGCTGTACCGCGTCGACCTGGAGCCGGGGGGATTCCAGAACCTGGTGTCTGTCTACGTGGCCGATGGGGGGAGGTCGCTCGCCGTGTTTGAGGGGGGGCCTGCGGCTTCCGGCTCCGACCTGGCGTCGGCCCTGCGCTCCCTCGGGAAGCCCGTGGAGGCGGTGTTTCTGACGCATGTCCATATCGACCACTACGGGGGGGCCGGCGCGGTGTTGGGGCTGGGCGGAGGCGTCCGGTTCTACGTCCATCCGAGGGGGGCCAGGGTCCTGCCCAACCCCGACGTCATATGGATCCCGGCGAGGGCGGCCATGGGTTGGCTCGGGGAGCTCTACGGACGTCCCCTCGAGATTCCCGCCGACAGGTCCGTGGAGACCAGAGACGGCGATAGGATCGCCGTGGGGGACATCTCGGTTGAGGTGATCCATACGCCTGGCCACGCCAGCCACCACCAGTCCTTCCTTCTGGAGCCCTGGGGCGTGCTGTTCGTGGGGGACGCGGCTGGCATATATCTGAGGGATCTGGACTACGTGATCCCGACGACCATGGAGCCCCTGAGGCTCGACCTGTATATAGAAAGCGTCAAGAAGCTGATGAGGAGGGGGCCTAGGTACATCGCCTATACCCACTACGACCTTCTGCCCGACGCGGTCTCCATGCTGGAGCGCCACCTGGCCCAGCTGGAGGTGTGGAGGAGGAGCGCCGAGGAGGCGGCGAGGGAGGGGCTGGACGCCAAGGATCTCGAGGAGATGCTGGTGGAGAGGGATCAAGGCCTGAGGAGGGCCTACGAGGGGCTTAGGGGCAGGAGGGCCCACTACCATCTATTCCAGATGGCCGTGGAGGGCATCTTGAACTACTTCAAAAAGGGTTAGTTTTTCACTCCACGGGGAGCCCTCCGGTCCTCACCTCCCTGAGGTCGGGGGTCTCGTAGGCTAGATTGACGGCGAGGTAGTAGATCGCCAGCGCGGCGGCGGCCCAGACCAGGTAGTCCAGGGGGTAGGGGATCGCCGGGGTGCTCAAATTGCCGAGGGAGCCGAAGTAGGAGATGGCGGCCAGGGCTATGTTGTAGATGGGTATCCAGACGGCGGCCTTGACGTCGGGGTGTCTCGACTTGGCCCAGAGGTACGCGAAGGCGAATATCTGGATGGTAGCCAGGGCGAGCCAGTAGGCCAGGAACGACAGAACGTCGCCGAGGCCCGAGAGCCAGCCGAGGTGCCAGGCGGCCACGGCGACCGCCAGCAGAGCCCAGTAGACCGCGGAGAACGCGGCGGCCTCGGCCCTCGACATGCCCATCGAGCCCTTGTAGGGGCCGAGGAGCAGGAGCGGGAGGCCTATGAGCATGCTTACTATCGCGGCGTCTACGTAGGGCCACGAGGACCAGTATATGAGGAGGGACGACACGACGAAGCTGAGCGGGTAGAAGACCTGCCAGGCCGGCGGGTTGAACGGCCTCTTGAGCTCCGGCGCGAGGCGCCTCAAGGCGTGGTTGGTGACGCCGCCCATCAGATAGCCGTAGAGGGTGACGGTGACCGAGTACGACATGACGGCATACCACTCGGGGTGGGGGACGAGGAACACCATGGCTATCACCGAGGCGGCGAGCAGAGCCACCCAAGGGGTTCTGAACTCCCTGTGGACGCTGGCGAAGGCCTTCGGTATGTAGCCCATCCGCGCCATGCCGTAGAGGTTCCTGCCGGCAGTGCCGACGTAGACGGCCAGAGTGCCCGCGGGGGAGATCACGGCGTCGCTCAGAAGCACGAGCCCGAGGCCCGCCAATATCGGTATGCCCGTCGCCATGGCCTCGCTCACGAAGGGATGCGCCGACCAGCTCGACTTGGCCAGGCCCTGCCAGTCGCCTGGATTAACCCCGGCGGCCTCCCAGTTGACCGCCCCTATGAATGCGATCTGGAGCAGGACGTAGAGGGCCATGGTGACCAAGATGGCGGCGATAACCCCCAGCGGGACGTCCCTCTGCGGGTTCCTGCCCTCGCCGGCGTACTCCAGCCCCTGCCTGAAGCCTTGGTACGCCCAGACTATGCCCGACAGTATCATGCCGGAGAACAGGGCCTCGTAGCCATAGGGCGCGAAGCCGCCCGGCAGATTCCCGACGACGTAGTCGGGGTGGAAGTAAAGCGCTATGAGGAGCGCCACCGTCGACAGAGGCACTATGAGCTTCCAGGCCGTTATGAAGCGGTTAAACCAGCCGTATATATGGACGCCCACTACCTGTATCGAGAAGAACAGCAGGAGGAGCCCCACGGCGGCGGCGACGCCCAGCGGCGTCAATATCCCCAGGTCTGAGTTCCAGAGGCTCGGCGCGTAGTAGCTGGCGTACTCAACTATGGCTATGGCCTCGGTCGACAGCGTGGTTATGGCGCCCAGCGTGTAGGCCCAAGCCAGCAGGTAGTTGCTCAAGATGCCGTGGGTGTAGTGGTTGTAGCGGGCCAAGGCGCCGCTGAAGGGGAAGATGCCTCCGAGCTCGGCGAACGAGAAGACCATGAATATGAACATAGCGCCGGCCACCACCCACGACAGAATCGCGGCTGGCCCCATGTAGCCGGCGGCGCCCAGCGCGGCGAAAAGCCAGCCGGAGCCCACCATCCCCGTCAGCGACAGCATGAAGTAGTCCAACGCGGTGAGGGATCTACGTAGCTTGACCTGCTCCTCTTTCGACATAGGGAGAAATAAGAAAGAATAGTTATAATAATTCACAGTAATACAAGGATATTACATATGGGCCGCCGGCCTCCGCGGACCGCCGCGTCTCTTCAGCACAAGCTCCGACCGGAACTTGGCGGACCGTGGAGACCTGACCACAACACCACATCGACCCCCCATCTATCCTCGCGGCGTTCTGGGTGGAAAGCTCAATCCATGTAGCGGTGTACGGCGCCACGCCGGCCTGGTTAGGAAGTGAGCGGGTGGACGCCGACGGCGCCCAGCCGCACTACGCCGAACGTAGCCCAAGAGGTCGGACCAAGCCCGTCGAGACAACCGCCGCGCCTCAGCGGCCCCGAAGCCTCCGCAACGTAGACTAAATATGCTAAGATCTGCATCTCACGCATTCCGTCGGAATTTTTATATAACATAGGTAATACGACATCACTGTTTTAAATATAGACGGTGCATAGCTACGTCCCACAGTCCTCGCCGCCTCCGGCCTAAGCCTTCGCGGCCCAGCCGCGGAGGCGACGGGGGATAAACCGGCGGCGTCGGACGGGGCAACCCGCCCGACGTTGCCGGCGAAATCGGCGCCGACGGCGGGGGCTGTGGGACGCCTCTCCTCCTCTCCTTGGACAATAGACTGTCGCCCTAGATCCTCAGCCACATGTTGTCCTCGGCGATCACCACGTCCTTTCTGCCGATGTTCTTCACGTCCCTATAGATTGTGGGGTTGAAGCCGTCGTCTATATGGGTGAGGACGAGCAGATGGGCCCCGGCGGCGTCGGCCTCCTTGACGGCTTGGAGGGTCGTGGTGTGGGCGTATTTCGCGCATATCTCCGCGTTCTGCTCGTTGCACGTCGCCTCATGTATCAACACATCGACGCCGCGGCCGAGCCGCCTCACAGGTCCGCAGTTGGGGGAGGTGTCCCCCGTGAAAAGCAACGACGTGCCGCCTCCCTCCAGCCTGTAGGCGTAGGCCTCCTCGGCGGTGTGGTGGCACGCCTGGGCCGCCTCCACCTTCAGGCCTGGGAGCTCCAGGAGGGGGCCCGGCGCGGCTTGCCTCATCTCGATCTGGTAGTTCACGGCCTTGAGGAGGTTGGGCGACACGGCCTCTATGGACCTGGCCACTATCTTGGGCGCCACCACGACGAGCTTCTTCCTCCTCCCCTCTATGTGCGCCTGGAAGAGGGCCTCGGGCAGGCCGAGGAAGTGGTCCATGTGGCTGTGCGTCACGAACACGTAGTCTATCTCGGTCAGAAGCCCCCTGTCGGACAGGCGGTAGTGGCAGCCGACCCCGCAGTCGACTACGGCGAGCCCTCCCTCGGCCTCGAGCAGATTGGCCGCCCTCCACCTCCTGGAGCCTGGGCTCCCTCCGGCGCCCGACCCGATTACGTGTAGATACATGCCGCTAGAACCGAAGCGCCTTTTTGACGTCTATGCTGAACTGCACCACGTCGCCCTCCCTGAACGCCGCCGCCGGCGGCGCCCTCGCCTTTATCCTCACCCCGTTGAAGTCCAGCTCGTAGAGCTTGTAGGGGCCTAGGTATTCCTCCCTCAGCACCTTGGCCCTGTGGTCGCCCTCGCCGAGCGCCACGTCCTCCGGCCTGAAGCCCACCAGGCCTTCGCCGAGACCTACGAGCTTCGCGGGGACCAGATTGCTTAGACCTAGGAACTGAAACACGAAGAGGCTCTTAGGCCTCGCGTAGAGCTCGTCGGGCGGCCCGACTTGCTCTATCCTTCCGTTGTTTATAACGACGAGGAGGTCGCCGAGCGCCATGGCCTCCTCCTGGTCGTGGGTCACGTGGAGCACGGTGGCGTGGAGCCTCCTCTGGAGCTCCTTCAAGAAGCCGCGGACCTCCAGCCTCAGCCTTGCGTCGAGGTTGCTGAGAGGCTCGTCGAGCAGGAGCACCTTCGGCTCCTTCACCAGGGCTCTGGCTATGGCGACCCTCTGCTGCTGTCCGCCGGACAGCTGATGGGGGTATTTGTGGAGCTGGTCGGCTATGTTGAGGACGACCGCTATCTCCTCAACCCTCCTCCTTATCTCGGGCTTGGGCAGCCTCTTGTTCTTGAGGGGCATCGCTATGTTGTCGAAGACGGTCAGATGGGGGTAGAGCGCGTAGCTCTGGAAGACGATCCCCACGTCTCTCTCCCACACCGGGAGGTTGGTGATATCTCTTCCGTCCAGGACCACGGAGCCGCCGTCCGGCCTCTCCAGACCCGCTATCAACCTGAGGAGGGTCGTCTTGCCGGAGCCGGAGGGCCCCAGGACCACGACGTAGTGCCCGTCGGGTATCTCGAGGTAGTCGACCCTCAACGTGAAGCCCCTGAAAGTCTTGACCACGTCCTTGAGGATGAGCATATCATCCGGCGCCCCAGATCTTTTCAAGGTTGCGCCTCACGGCTATTAGGTATATCAGCGGCGGGATGGCGCTGAGGATGCCCGTGGCGGCAACGCCGCCGTAGCTCATGGCCACGGGGCTCATCAACTCCCCTATGTATATCGAGAAGGTCTGGGCGCCGCTGAATCTTAGAGGATCGGCGAGGTTGTAGGGCGTGTAGGTGAAGGCGAGGGGGAATATCAAGGCGCCCCATGAGAACAGAAATGCGTAGAGGCCGGCGACGCCCATGCCGCTTCTGCTCAGAGGGATCACGACCTTCGCGAATGCCTTCAGCCTGCTCATGCCGTCGGCCAGGGCGGCCTCCTCGGTCCTCCTGTCGAAGCCTGAGTAGTAGTTGTAGAGTATCCATATGCCGTAGGGCAACGTCATTATGGGGTAGGTCAGGACGAGGGCCCAGAGCGTGTTCAAAATGTTCAAGCCTCTGACGACGAGGTAGAGGGGCACTATGTACACAAGCGTGGGGGTCGACATGAGGTACAGTATATACGCCACGAGCTTCCCCCCGCCGAGGCCGTGCACCCTCATCTGGTAGGCGGCCATGGCCGCGAGGAGGATCGTGACCACGGAATTTATCGCGGATATGTATATGCTCATCAGGAAGTAGGGGAGGCCTCCGCCGAGGGCTTGGACGTAGTTCGTCAGGTCCAGGCGGGAGGGCAACACGCTGGGCGGTATCTGTATTATCTCGCCCGGCGGCTTCAGGGACATGAGGAGGAGCCACCCGAGGGGGAGGAAGACGAAGGCCAGGTCGAGCGCAAGCACGGCGTAGTGGAGAGCCTTCGGGGCCTCCCTCCTGGGCATCCAAGCCGGCGCGGGCAACTTGACGAAGAACCTCGCCGAGAAGGCCTTCATGTAGGCCAGCGACAGCCCGGTCCCTATGGCCGTCATAACCACTATCAACGCCGCCGAGTACCCGAACTCCCCGGCGGAGAAGGCCTCGTAGCTGTAGTAGGCCAGGTTGTCCAGTATGCGGGGCCCGGCCTGGGCCGTCCCGATGTATATGGGGTCGAACGTGAAGAAGCCCGTGAGCGCCGTCAAGATGAAGGCGGTCAGTATCTGGGGCGATGCGAGGGGCAGATCCACGGCGATGAACTTCCTGGGCCCCGCGAGGCCGTCGGCCAGAGCCGCCTCCTCCACGGCCTTGGGGATGGCCCTCAGTCCAGAATATATCACCAAGACGGCCGTGGGGAGGGAGCGCCAGACGTCGACGAGGACCACTGTCCACACGGAGGATATGGGGTTGGTCTCCATGAGGCCGGCCCTCATTAGGTAGTAGCCCAGCCCATATAGGGGGTTCAACATCAGGTACCAGGCCATGGCGGCCGTGACGGGCGGTATGAAGGCCGGCACCATGAGGGGCAGGAGCCACCTGCCGCCGAGCCGCCTCAGGGCGAGGGCTATGGGGACCGCCAGCGCCACAGATATGGCGGGCGTGGCGACTGAATAGAGGATCGTGTTGCCGATTATCAAGGGCCCGTAGGGGTCCTTCTGGAACAGCCAGAGGTAGTTCCCCAAGCCGACCCACTTGAAGGCGCCCTCGTAGGTCCTCTCGTAGAGGCTCAACAGGGCGTTGTCGGCGATGGGGTATACGGTCAAGGCGAAGAGATAGATAAGCGCGGGAAGCGCCAAAAAGAGTATTTGTTTATCCCTCATTACGAGATCTTCATTATGTTGAGCCAGGTCTTGTATATATTCATCTGCGTCGTCTCGGCGTCCTGCTGGCCCCTGAGGTAGTTAGCCACCTGGTTTATGAAGTAGGGCCTCATGTCGGTGAAGAAGTTGGTGACCCTATTGACCAAGGTGAGCCTCTGTAGATCGGTCACGTTGGCCCCCGCCTTGAGCAGAGGCGCGAAGGGCTGTAGCCAGCTCATGGAGGGCGTCTGCGCGGCGACCTCGATCCCGCTTATGGTCGCCGGCACGAAGCCCACCTTCTCGGCGCCGAGCTTATACATCTGCGGCGATATCAAGAACTCTATGAACTCGGCGGCCAGCTGCGGGTCCTTGGCGTAGGGGTTGATGCCTATGAACGTAGGCGCCAGGCCCGTGCCGTAGGGATATCTGCCGCCGGGCAGAGGCGCTATGGCTATGTCGCCCGCCACCTTGGAGACCGAGGCGTTGTTGTATATGGGTATGAAGCTGGTCCATGCGGCCACCATGGCGTAGTCTCCCGTCAGGAAGAGATCCCTCAGCTGGTCGTACTCCATGGCCTGCACGTCGATGGGCGGCTGGAACTGCACGAGCCTCTTGTACGTCCTCAAGGCCTGGACGAAGGAGGGGCATCCTATGGTTACATTCACCGCGCCGCTCGGCGTGTAGCTGAAGTAGGCCCAGTAGCCCGGGGTCGGCACCGCGCCTTTAGCCACGTCGGCCGGTATGCCCGCACAGGAGTCGTTGAGGGCGTAGGTGTAGAAGACCGTTAAGAAGCCGTTGAATATGGCTAGCTGGAGGCCGTCGGGGAACAGCAGCGCGTATTTGGCCACGTGCTGCGACTGGAGGAACTCTGCGGCGTCTATCAGCTGGTCCCACGAGGACCAAGTCAGCGGGTTTAGGTCGAAGCCGTATTCCCGCTTGAACTCGGCCTGCAGCGTCGCGTTGTCGAAGATGGACTTCCTATATATCAAAACGTAGCCGAAGACCATCTGGAACGGCACGCCGAATATCTTGGTTATGGTGCCGTTCTTGGATATGATCACCACCGAGACCATGGCGCTCATGGGTATGTCGGATCTGTTGAAAAGCCCGCTGTTGAAGTAGGGCCTCAGGTCCATGAGGTAGGGCGCGAACGTGGACGCCTGCGACGGGTAGAATATTATCAAGGCGGGGTCCGGGTTCCTATTCTGAAGCGCCGTGAGCGCGGTCTGGACCATCTGGCCGAAGGGAACCGGCTCCACCGTTATCTGGACGCCGGGATGCGCCTTCATGAACTCGTCCGCGGCGAGCTCTATGTAGGGCATGAGCGTCGGGTCGCCCGTGGGGACCAACACGGTGAGGGAGCCAGATAGGCTTGCGGCCGATGAGGTTGTCTGAAGCTGTGTCGACGTCTGTGGCTGAGTGGTTATCTGGGACTGCGTCGACGTCTGGGAGGCCGACGGCGGCGAGGGGGCTTGCTGCCGCTGCTGAGAGAAAAGAAGCGCGACGGCGACCGCCGCGATTATTACGACTACAACCGCTGCCACCAGGGTTTTGCTGGACGCCATGCCGATACGTCCTAGGCTGTTTTTAACGGTTGAGCTTGCGCTAGCTTAAACACCTACACGCCGGCTCGGCTCCTGGGGCCTGCCCCCTTGCCCAACGCCGATTCGAGCATGCGCCTGGCCGTGTGGTAGCGGCGGCAGTCGGGGCACATGTAGAGCCACTCAGGGTCGCCCTTTATACCCATCCTCCTCTTGACCGTCTCGATGTGCTTAAGCGTGTCGAAGGGCCTGCCGCATGACTTGCACCTCACCACGTAGTCCACGGCCTTCTCCTCGACCTCGGGCGGAAGCGAGTCGTGCCTCCCGACCGCTATGGCCTTCTCCGGGCATGCCTCCTCGCAGTACCCACAGCCGACGCACCTCAACGGATTCAACGTGAGCCTTATCGCGTCGCCCGTCCTCGAGACGTCGAAAGCCCTCTGGGGACATTTGGCGAAACAGACGCCGCAGAGCGAGCATTTGTCCGGGTCTACGTCGACCCTATACATCTTGAGCGCCTGGGCCCTCCTGCCCGTGTACGCGTCCCTGAACTTGGAGAGCGCCTCAATGTAGTCCCTGCGCCGCGAGCCGGAGTAGGACATGGCCCTCGGGGCGGTCCTCACGACGACCCTATCCTCGCTCTGCTCCTTCTCGAAGCCGAAGGCCTCGGCGACCTCCTCCACCACCCTCAGCCCGGCCTTGGCCCCGGCGACGGGGCACTTCGGGTCGGGGCAGTACGCCTCCACCTCCCCCGCCGCCGCGGCGGCCTCCAGGACCCACTCGGGGCCCAGCGCGCCTATGCAGGGCAGCCTGTAGACGTACCTCCCCTCGCCGCTCGCCTCAAGCGACTTGTGGCAGGTAAACGCGATGCGCGATATGCCGTGTAGCCTCGCCTTGGCGAACGCCGCCGATATCTCCACGTCGTCCGCCCCCGGCGTCGAGAGGGCGCCGGTGGGGCAGGCCGCGACGCAGAGGCCGCACTCGACGCATTTAGAGGGGTCCAACGAGATCGACCTGTCGGCGAGCCTCAGGGCCCCGGCGGGACAGGCGTCGACGCACTCGGAGCAGCCGAACCTCGCCATGCAGAGCTCGGGCGAGAGCTGGGGGACGGCCCTCTTGACAAATATCTCACCTCTCAGCAGATCCCTTCTGGCGACCGCCTTGCTGGCCTCCAGGTGGAACTGCGTCCTCCTCGCCCTCAGCTGGGCCGTCGCTACCTCCACGGCGGAAGAGGCCTTGGCCACGTGGACCTCGAGGGGGTGGAGGCCCTTGGGGAGCTCGGGCGGGCCCTCCGCCTCCCTCAGCACGACGACTATCTGGGCCCCCGGGTTGTCCCTCGCGACGGCCTCTAGGTCGGCCCTCGAGGGGTCCTCGACGACTACTACCTTCCCGTCGCTACCGAGGATCTTCATCTTCGCTCATGATTATCTCCATTATATCTCTATCCTGCCTGAGGAACTCCCTGGTGAATAGAAGCGCCTCCCTCACGTACTCCGTCGAGGCGTGTTTCAGAGCCCTCCTGACGAACACCGGGACCCAAGTCAATAGATGGTTTGTCAAGAACCGACTCCCGCCCTCCAGGTATCTCGACGGGTCCTCAGCCTCCTGTTCCTTGAAGGCGAGGTACGACATGAAGGCGAGCTCCACCGATATGTGGTCCGCCCTCAGGTCCCTGAAGCTCCTCTCAAAGCCGGCGCCGTATTCGGCGTAGAACCTCCTCACGGCCTCCTCGACGGATAGGTCCAGATAGCCCGTGTGTAGATAGCCCTCGAAGGGCGGCACGGCGTAGTCTATCCTCGTCAGGTCCACCTCTATGGGCGTCAAGTCGTCGTAGTCATCCACCCTCTTCGCCAGCCCTATCAACGCGTCCAGGTGCTTGAAGTCGTATATCTTGGCGAGTGCCCTTCTGGCAGTCTCGACGGCCTCCAGCTTGGAGGAGACCAGCTCCTGGAAATCCGACAGCCTGTAGGGATATATGAAGACGGAGGAGAGGAAGTCGTAGAGGATGGAGCGGAAAAAGGAGGTTTGTTTGGAGAGCTGCAGGAGCATCACGTCCCCTGTCCGGTCGGCCCTCCTACGCCGCCGCCGCAGTGGCCTCCCGTCGGCTTTACGCCGTTAAGCTTCGACAGGACGTTCGGCACGTCCGCCGCGCCGGTCCTCACGGCGAATTCCTCCTCCTTGGTCATCGAGGGCCACTGGTAGTCTCTGCCCGCCACGTTCACCGGGGTGCCCGGCATCACGTATAGGCTGGGCGGATCGGTGCCGTACTCGGGCCCCAGCGGGACGGCCCCCCTCCTCCTCGCCTCTCTGTATATGATGCTGTTGGGGTCGTCCATGTCGCCGAATATCCTCGCGCCGGCGGGGCAGTTCCTGACGCACGGCGGAACTCTCTCGTATTCCGGCAACGACTCGTCGTAGACCCTATCGATCGCCATCACGCACTTCTTGGCGACGCCCTCCACCGGGTCGAACGTGATGTTGCCGTAGGGGCAGGCGTTCTCGCAGTACCTACAGCCTATACATACGTCGTAGTTTATCACCACTACGCCGTCCTCCTTCCTCTTGAATATAGCGCCGGTGGGACACACCGTGGTGCACGCCGGGTTTCTGCAGTGGAAGCAGCTTATCGGCACGCTGAACGTCTTGGTGTTGGGGTACTCGCCCAACTCGACGTGCAACACCCTGAGGAAGAAGACCGACCACGGCGACTTGCCGGGCTCCGGGCCCCACGGGTTCAAGTCGGTCATCGGCCCGTAGCAACCGCTGGAGTGCCACTCCTTGCACGCCAACATGCAGGCCGCGCACCCGAAGCATTTGCTCAGGTCCGTGAGTATGGCCAGCTGGACCATGGCTACTCACCCGACGCGTTTTTGCCCCTCTTGGGCTGCAGCGCCGATTCGAACTGGTAGCCCATGGCGCCCTCCACGGTCTGCTGGAACTTGTACCACGACGAATTCACCTCGTACCAGCCTATCCCCATGTCGCTCGGCTGCTTGTAGGCGTTGTAGTTGAAGACGCCTATGGACCAAGCCTCCTCCCCCACTATCAGCTTCGGCGGGGTCTTCAATATCTGGTCGGCGTTGCCCCAGGCCGACTCGGGCTTGTCGTTGGCGATCCTCACTATCTTCAAGCGGAGGTCTCCCCAGACGGTCTTCCCGGTGAAGGGATCCAGGTTGAGAGTTGGGTATTTGCCCTGCCCCACCGCGGCCAGCAAGCCGTCCACAGTGTACTGGGAGTTGGGGACCCCGCCGAGGCTCTCCGGCCTTGTGTATACGTTTATGTCGTTGAACATGAAGCCCTTGGTGACCTCCAGCGAGTTCGGCGGTATGCCGAAGGCGCCGGCCCTCGCGTTCCTCGACTTCCAGTAGCCCACGACGCCCGGCGCGATGGCCTCCGTCAGCTTCACCTGCCCCCTCGCCACCTCCCCGCCTCTGCTGGTGAACTCCACCCAGTCCCCGTCCTTTATGCCATACGCGGCGGCGGTCTTGGGGTTCATCCAGACCACCGAGTACGGTAGTATCTGCCTCAGCCACGGGTGGTAGTTCTCCCAGGTGTGGTAGAACCAGGGGTTCGACTTCCTGTTCAGGACGGCTATGGGGTACTGGTCGGGCGGCGAGCCGTCGGGCGTTAGCCAGTCCAGCGGCGGATACCAGGCGGGTATCGGGTTGTAGTACTTCTTTACTATGTCGGCTACGTGGGAGCCCCACCAGTCGCTGGGCGGCGAGGCGTTCTTCCTGGCGAGGTCCAGGTACTTGGAGTCGCCCGTCTTCTCGTACATGTAGTAGTAGTAGGCGTTGTAGCCCTTCCAGAGCCCGTAGGCGGCGAGCTTGTACTTCTGTATGATCTCCGAGTAGAGCTGTATTATCACGGGCTTCGCGTAGGGCATCATGCCCACGCTCGCGGCCCACTCCAGGTAGCCCTTGTTGACGTGGCGGAAGTACCTTATCTCGAGGGGCAGCTCGTAGTAGCCGAAGGCGTGGCCGACCGTCTGCGTGCCCGGGTTGACGCCCGGCGGATATTTGCCGTTTAGCACCGGCACCTTCTGCGGCGGCGGGTAGGTCCTCTGGCTGGAGTAGTTGGCGGCGGGTATGAAGCCGGGGTACGCGTACATCTTTATCTGGTCCGGGTTGGGCTCCCCCTTGCAGCAGGAGGTGCCGCCGTTGCCCCTCGCCATGTAGAGCACGCCGATGCCCGGCGCGTATTGGAACTTCCACAGCCAGTCGTACATCTTGTTGGGGTACATGGGGTTGCCGTTCTGGTCCAGGAAGCCGGGCAGGCCCAGCTTCTCGCCCAGTATTATCTCGCCGTCGCTCCACGGTATCACCTCCTTGAATAGAGGCGGCAGTATGGGCCACTCGATGCTGTCGCCGGGGCCGTAGGTGACGCTCATCGGCCTGTCCAGGAGGCTGTGCTCGCCGTAGCGCTCGTAGAACGTCGTATCGGGTATCGCGAGGTCCACGCAGGGCACCGAGCCGCCGTAGAACGTGTCCACTATCGCGACGAAGGGTATTCTGTACCTCCCGTCGGAGTCCTTGGCCAGCAGAAGGCCTAGGTCCTTGTCTATATCGTAGGCGTTGTCCCAGTAGGGGTTTGTTATGTGCCAGAGCAAGAATTCGAGCCTGTAGGGCCACTCGAGGCCCGCGTCTATGTTGACGGCGGTCCATATTCTGTGTAGGGAGAACGGGAACTCCCAGCTGAACGACCTGTCTATAAGCAACGGATGCCCGTTGTCGTCGACGACTACGTTGTCGGGAGTATAGTTGATGACCTTGGTGGTTATCTGTATGGCCTTGGGGTAGGGCACCTTGTACACATGGATCACCTGCACCGTGCCGTCGTTGAGTATCCTCTCCGTTATCATGGTGCCGCCTATGACGCCGACCAGCTTCTCGCCGTTTGGACCGGTGAACAGGGAGGGGTTGGCGGCGTAGTCGTCGGCGGTCACCCTCATCCTCGGGTCGGGCGGCGTGATGTAGGGAGGCCAGTAGTCGCCGTCGGGTATAGGCCACGGCGCAGGCGGTTTGTACATCCAGCCGCCCGGCGTGTCCACAGCCCCCACGAGGGCCAGCAACGTGGAGATGGCGCGGGTGGTCTGGAAGCCGTTCGTGTGGGCCGATATCCCCCTCATTATGTATATGGAAAACGGCGTGCCGATGAAGTAGTCGTGCTGCCTGCCCAGATAGTCCGTCCACTTGGCCGGCACCACGACTCTGCCGTTGTTAAGCAGATCGACTATCTTCTGGGCCAGCTCCCTGACCTTATAGGCGGGGGGCGCGCCCCACTTCGCCTCTACGTTCTCCGGGGCGTAGTCCGGCTTCATGGCCTCCTCCTCTATGAACATAAACGCCGTCTTCACGTTGACCGTGACGGTCTCAGCGGCGTCCGGGCCCTTCGGGACCGTGACGGTGCCGCGGTACTCCAGCACGGGCGATACGCCGTTCTGCCAAGGCACGTCGGTGAACGGATAGATATTGCCGTCGGACCCCACGACGGCCGGCACCCAGTCGCCGTTCTTGTTCTTGACCCTCAGGAACAGCCCTGTGTTGGGGGCCTGCGGCGGGTCTATGGAGCCGTCCGGGTTGGTTATGACGAGCCAAGGCGCGTTGGTGTACCACTTGAGGTACTCCTCGTCGATGGCCTTTACGCCGTTCTTCCACGCCGTCAGCAACAGCTGTATTATGGACCAGACCACGGCGCCATCGGTGCCGGGCATGACTGGGAGCCACTCGTCGGCGACCTGCCCGAAGTTGCCTATCCTCTCGGGCGACATGTAGACGATCTCCCCTCCCCTCTCCTTCACCTTGGTGATCTCCCTCCTGATGATCGTTGGGAAGTGGTCTAGCGTCACTCCAGACAGTATCAACAACTTGGTGTATCTGCTGTCCCAGCCGGCGTACTCCCACCAAGTCCCGCCGAGTATGTACGAGCCGCCGCTGGCCACGTTGTTGGCGCAGAAGCCGCCGTGGCCGCCCTGGTTCGGCGAGCCGAACATCGCAGCGAACCAGGTGTTCTCGGAGGGATTGTATTGATCCCTCCCGGTGAAGTAGGCGAACCTCTCGGGACAGCATTGGTTTATCTCCTTCATCCCTTTGAAGCCGTATGTCCAGCCCCTCTCCCTCAGAAAGGCCGCGTTGTCGCCGTTGACCAATATATCAAGCATATCGTCGTAGGTGATCTCTATGAAGTCTCCCTTGCACCTCTCGCTGGTGGGCAGCCTGAGCAGCGGCGACCTGAGGCGGGCGGGGCTGAGGTAGTGGAGCATGGTGGAGGCGCCTATGGCGCACGTCGCGCCCTCGTTATGCGTGTATATGGAGCCGGCTATATACCGCGGCAACTTGTTGGGGCTTATGGTCACCTGCACGTTGCACCTGCCCAGACAGCCGTAGCAGGTGGTGAAGGCCACCACGTCGCCTGCGGCGGCCTCGAGCTTGGCGCCCTCCTTGAAGACCTTGCCGAATATGAACTGCTCCTTGCTTATAGTCGCGGCGACGGCTACGGCGGTGCCGGTGACCGCGGCCAGCTTCAGGAAGTCCCTCCTACTTAGCTTGGGGCTTACGACCACCATGGCCCCCACTGGCTAGCGGCATTTACTAGAGGCGTGAACGGGCTGTAGTAGTAGGCCGTAGCGACCACGATATACCTCAGCGTATAGCCGCCGATCATCACGGCGAGGAATATCACGGGCACGGCGAATGCCGCGAATTTGCCCAGCGGGTCCCTCCTCATGAACGCGATCTCCAGCAACAGAGGTATGGCTATGCCGAGGGTGACCACGAAGCCCCAGAAGTAGGGGGCGTACGTCTGGAACAGGAGATGCGTCAGCGGGATCCGCGTCTCGACGTGGTTGGCGTAGGCCACGCTCAGAAAGAGGGCCCACGCAAACGCCTCGAATATAACCGCCAGCAGATCTATCCAGCCCAGCTCGTGGATGAAGTGCCTCAGCTTCGCTATGTCCGAGCCCCTCTCCAGCTTGACGAACCTGCCCAGCAACAGCATGAAGGCCGCGCCGTAGCCCAGCCCCGAGGACAGCCACAGAAGCGGCAGGGAGCCGTTCCACCAGAAGGACTTCCCGCCGGCCGCGGCGAACAGATACGCAGTATACACGGTGGCCAAGACGGCGTTTATCATTATGAGGTAGTAGAGGATGTTTAGGAGGATCGGCTTCTGCAGGGCCTTTATGAACGTGGAGCCCAGGTAGATGAGGCCCCATAGGAACATCCCGCCAAGGAACATGACGCCCCACGCCATCCACGACTCGGCGAGCCTGCCGTTGGGCCACCCTATAAATATTATGTTCCCGGCCCTCGACGGGACGCCCAGATCTATTACGAAGAACGCCAGCGCAGCTATTATGAAGACCCAGCCGGCTATCATGCCGTAGCGGGTGGCGATGCCCCTGATCTTCCTCGCCTCGTAGAACGCCGACAGCAGCATGGTCATGGAGCCCAACGCCGTCAGGAACACCGCGGCGGCGACCCTCCAGCCCCATATCGTCTCGAAGTCCGGCGGCATGTAGGGACCCCAGCCGCTCCAGCTCACAGGCCAGGGATTTGACATGAGATATATGGGCCGGGCCTTAAGTTAAGCCTTGCTTTCAATCGCTGAAAAAAAGCCGTGCGGATCCCTCAGGCGCCGCCGTCCGTTTTTTCGCCTTTTTGAAAAATCTGTCTGATCACCTGCGCCACCAAGGCCCTCCCGGCATCGCACCTAAGGCTTAACGTATAGCCGTGGAACCTGCAGTGGGATGCCAGCGCCGTCATCCTGACGCCGTATTCGCCGTGGGGCATCAGGACGACTCTACAGCCGTCGGGTAGCCTCACGGAGGGGAAGAAATCGAGGATGGCCCGCGCTATCACCCTCTCGGCCTTCCTCACCATCTCGGGAGGGACCGAGAGGTGCTGAGCTATGGCGGCCACCACGTCGTTGCCGAACTTGGGAGGCAGCAAGACCTGCACGGTCCTTCCGAAGTCGTCCGCGCAGAATCCCAGAGGGGGCCTCCCGAGCCTCCTCAAGCCTATGAGGACGAGCCTCACGTAGGCCTCCACCTCCTCGTCGGAGAGGTCCGCCACCCCCCAGTCCTCCTTAAGCTTCCTGACAGCCGCCTTGAGGACGTGCTCGGGCGCCTCCTGCTCCACCGCGACGGCGGCCACGTAGAACGCGCCCTTGGGAGTCACCGCGTAGGCGCCTCTGCCCAGCCTCAGCACAAGCCCCATGCGGGTCATCTCCACGATCTTCCTGTACGCCGTGGCTATGCTGATGCCCGTCTCCTTGGATACCCTATATAGCGATATTGGCACCACCCTCGACTCGCTATATAACAGGAGCAGAGATATCAAAACCGAGAGGCTGGTCGCGTCGATGTGAATGCCCATGAAAAGGAATAATAGTTGCTATAAATACTTAATCGGTTTATATCTATATAATAAGATTATTCTATTTTATATCAAATAATCTTATTATATTTAATACATCAGTAGTTTATTTAATTATAATTATATATTTATAAAAGAGTATTATGAACTATGATCATTTTTACTTACTTTCTTTCCATATTTATATATCCGGAATTCACCTACGCGCTCCGGCCTGCTTCAAGTCGAAACGCTCCCCCTGTGATAACGTCACGCCATATCCGGCTGAGACGTAGCGACGGACGCGTATTAGCGAGCTGATTCCAATCGGCAACATCTCGATGCCGAGACGGCATGACGGCGTATCGCTATTTAGCCGAGGCCGAGGACCGGCATGACGGCCAGGGGAGCTCCCGAGGCGCGTGGCGGGGCGGCGGAGCCTACTGCATAGGCTCGGCCGGCCAGGTCGGCTGATGCCCTTGACGCAGGACGCCTCGCGGCGCCCCCTCGGCTGGATCTCCAGTCCCAGAGGCGTATTTCTACTGCGACGTAGCGCTCAAGCTCTCCGTCTCTATGCTCCGATAGGCAGACCGCGACCGTTCGGCCGTCATAGGGAGCCGGCGTACCTCACGGCTATGCCGGCCGCCTGCCCCTCCAGAATGGTGCGGGTCTCTACGTTCGGCCTCAAGGCCTCTAACAGACGCCGTAGGCGGGCCGCGGCCTCGTCCACGCGGCTCCACGACCGCACGCCGCGCCCCGGCGGCTGGACCCATTTGACGGCGCGTGGAGGAGGCAACACTTAAATAGTGCTAGATATATATGTAAAGGGGCCCGTAGCTCAGCATGGAAGAGCGGCGGAGCGCTTGCCGGCCGCCGTAGGCCGCAAGGCGCCGTACCTTCGGAGCCGTAGTCGGCGCAGCCGGCGGACGTCGCGGGTTCAGGCGAAGCCGCCGAAAAATCCCGCCGGGCCCGCCAACCGCTTGACTCGGATATCGTGGATCGCTGAAGTCTGTCCTCTAGAGCGAGACGGGGTCGGCTAAGACGGTCTCCGCGCGGCTTTTCGTCCCTAGGCGCAGTTTCCTGCCCGTCCTTGCGGCGCGAAGCTGCTCCTCAGCCCCTCATCGGCCGGCCGCGTCGATATGTACGACGTAGCTGGGGCCCGGCCTATGTGGCACGCTGCGTTTCTGCCGTTTCACTGCAACCGCGTCCCCATCGGCCTTGCTTTCCGCCGACCCAAATCCATACGCACGCGCGATGTTGAGCCTCCCAGAGCTGAGGATCCGCCGACGGCGGCCCATCGGGGGTGCTTGGCCCAGCAACAGTAGGGCGAGTACGGACGCGTGGAGGGATAGCTGAGGGCCGGCGCCAGCCGTGCGGAGATTCGGCATAATGCGTCATGCCGTAGAAACAACGCCGGCAATCTCCGTCGCTGTTGGCCGCGGCCGTTGGCGTCGCCTCGAGTCCCTACAACGCCGGAGGGGGTGCGGTGTAGACTGAGACGCAGGCGCCTAGGCTCCTGCCGGCCGTCGCCCCATCTCCTGGGCCGCGCGCCCATCGCTGAGAATCCTAGGGACTGTGGCCATTGTCCTCAACAAGTGCGAGAATAATATAGTTATTTGTCGATCAGCACAGTGATGCTATGCCTACCTATGTTGAGACTTAGTAGTGTCCGCATCGCCCTATGTTAAGCCGCTTACGCCCTGTGGTCGATCGGCTTAAGGTTTTTAGAGGAGGCGGTATATACGCCGTGGCCCTAGTCGCTATCCCGGAGGCGCTGTTGGCCGAGCTCAGGAGAAGGGGCGTGGACGTAGAGTCGTGGATAGTCGACGTGCTCGCCAAGGCCCTGCAACTAGATCCCAAGACCTCGGCGGTAGCCCACATGGAGCTGGCCGAGAGGCATCTGGAGGAGGGCAAGGCGCTGGCTGATAGAGACCCGGTGCAAGCAAGCGAGAAGCTCTACAAGGCGGCCGAGGAGGCCGTGAAGGCCTTGGCCATATGCCTCGGCCTAGACGTCGTGGAGAAGGTCGAGGCCCGCGGGCGTTGGACCGCCGCAGAGCTCGACAGGTCCGCTAGAGACGCGGCGAGCAGGCTGGGCAGCTGGCTTCTCGACGCGTGGGACCACGCGTGGGCGCTCCACGTCTGGGGCTTCCACGAGGCGAAGCTGGACTCCGACTCCGTCAAGGCAAGGATGCCGCATATAGCTAGGCTGGTCGAGGAGGCGAAGAAGGCCTGCGCCTGATGGTCCCGGCATGCCGCATCGTCCCGGCGCTGGACGTCTAAACTGAAATACGGCGCCCAGACGCCCGACAGCGAAAGGATGAGGGGCCGGGGGCCTCGGCCGCGTCTAGATTGGCGCAACGCTGGCGCTTCGCCCCGTCGAGATCCGCCGTATTTAAAAGCGCAGTATGTGTAAAAAGCTATTGTGTTACCATTCCTCCTCCTCGTCCCACTCCTCCTCGAACTCCTCCCAAAGCTCTTCCTCCTCTTCCCACTCCTCCTCCCGAGGCATAGGTCTGGCTGGGGAGGGGTATATAAAGATGCGCTCTATTGGGCCTATTGGTGGAGCCGGCGGCCGTCAGAAGGGCCTATATAGAGGGGGTGGCCCAGAGGAGGGTTCGCTACACATTGCTATATAGCGAGCCGGCGCCCCTCGCGGCCCTCCTGGAAGGCGCTAGGCGCTATGTCCAGGACGTAGCGGCCGAGTGGGGCGCCTCTCTATGCCCCGCGGAGCTGCCCAGCCTCGGCGTGCTCTCGATCGGCTGGCTCGGCGGGACTCTCCTGGCCGATCTGTCGATATGCTTCCCCCTATCGAGGCCCCTTCCGCCGAATCTAGACCGGCTCCTCGCGGCCAAGTTCAGGGAGGTCTCGCTCTGCCTCGAGCCCATGGGCCCGGTCGGCCCCGTCGAGGGGTATTCCCAGGCGAGGGTCCCGGCCCTTAGACAGAGGGGCGTCGTCCTCAGGCCGGGCGCCGCCGTGGTGAAGATGCGCGGGCTCTACTTCTTCGCCAGGGCCTACGCCAGGCCCGACCCGGCGGGCGGAGTCCTGCTGGAGGTGGCCAGGCTTAGATGCGGCGGGGCGGACGCCGAGCGGGGCCTTCTGGAGGCTAGGAGGATCCTCAGACGTCGGGGTAGGAGAGCATGAAGACCTCCCTCAGCTCGGCCAACTGCTCCATCCTCCCCAGCCTCCTTATGATGTTCCTGGCCAGCGTCCACGCGGCGTTGACGTCCCTGTTTAGCTGTACCTTGCAGCGGGGGCAGTAGACGAGGCGGCCCTTCTTGACCATCCTCCCGCCGCATACGGGACAGACGTCGGACAGCATCGTGGTGTGCAGCTCCACGAAGTGCTCCCGGCCTATGTCCAGGAGCTCCTTCAGATGTCTCTCGTACTGCGGCATCATGGGTATGTCGGCCACGAGGATGTTGACGCCCCTCTTGGGCACGAACGCCTCCTGTATGCTCGACGCGACGCCCTTGGCCAGAAGCTCCGTGTATCCGCCTAGCCTGAAGACCCTGTAGGCTATGCCCCCCTCGTTTATATCCATGGCGTGCACGACTAGGGGGCTCCCCTCTATCAATTCCCTCAGCCCGAGCCGCTCGCCGTCTCTGACGAGCCTCACGACGGCTCTGTCGTCCCTGACGTAGACCTCGGCCTTGGATAGGCCCAGCTGGGCCAGGTCCGTGTAGGTCAGGCGCCACGATTTGTAGAGACATATGGGCACGTCGCCGAGGTAGAGCGACACGACCGACTCCACGATCCTCACAGGCCCCCCGAGCTCCACCACGGCGTAGTCGCCGCCGACGGCCTCCCGGGCCCTCCCCGCGTCGCACTTGAGGCTATATGTCAGCATGCATCCACCTCGGAGTACTTAAAAAAGATCAGACGCCGAGCCTGATCCCGAGCTCCGCCACCCTCTTGTTCAGATCCCTTAGCAACGACTTGACGTCGACCGCGACCACCTTGCCGTCCGCGATGTCCACATGTATCCAGTCGTGGGAGGCCTGTAACCCCTTGGCCCTCGCCACCCTCATCCTCCTTATGAAGAGGCCCATCTGCTCCAGCTCCGGGTCCATCTCCGCCTGTATTATGACGTCGGCCAGATGCTCGGCGAGCGCCACAGCGTTCCTCACGTCCTCAACGTCGGTGTGGACGACCCCCACCACGAGCGAGCCCGTATACTTGGCGAATATCTTCAAGCCTCTAAACAGCTCGAAGACGTTAGAAGCCCTCAGGATTATCTCGTTGAGGGAATCTATCACCACAACCCCGCCTCTCACCTCGTCGGCCAGCTCGGCGAGCTTGTCCAGAACGGCCCTGGTGTCCAAGACGTCGAGCTTGGCCTTGCTCCACCCCTTCATCTTGTTGAGCCTATCGGTGGGGGCGTAGAAGCCGTCCACGATTACGGCAGACCCGGGGTCAACCCCCCTCCGCCTCAAGGTCTCAGCCACGTCCTCGGGCAATGCGTCCACGGCGAACACGGCCACAGGCGCCTTGGACCTGGCGGCAGATGCCACGAAGCAGTAGGCGAAGAAGGTCTTCCCGACGCCGAGAGGCCCCTCCAGAAGCACGAAGTATCCAGGCGGAAGCCCCTCGGGCGGCAGCTGCTCGTCGATCGGGCCTATGCCGGTCCTCATGGAGATCTTCCGGAAGATATAAATATGGTTTCCCCGTTTAGCTTTTAACCCGCGACGCGTCTGCCGACGTGCCGGCGATAGCGCCGTTCGACCCCTGGAGGAACCCCCTCTGTCCCTGTCCGCCCAAATACGGCCTCAACCCCTACACCGGCTGCGGCCATTCCTGCACCTACTGCTATATATCGAGCTATATACCGAGGGCGTTCCAGCCCAGGCCCAAGGAGGACCTCCTGGAGAAGGTCAGGAGAGATCTAGGGAAGCTGCCGCCGGGCTCGGTCATCTCGCTCTCCAATTCCTCCGACCCCTACACTCCCCCCGAGGCCGAGCTCCGGCTCACCCGCCGAGTCCTCTCGCTGATACTCGAGGCGGGCCACAGGGTCTTGATAGTCACGAAGTCCCCCCTGGTCCTCCGGGACATCGACATATTGGCGAAATACCCAGGGAGGGCCGTAGTCCAGATAACCGTGACGACCTTAGACGGGGCAGTCGCCGAGAGGCTGGAGCCGCATGCGCCGAGGCCCTCCGCGCGGCTGGAGGCGGCGAGGAGGCTGGCCGAGGCGGGGGTGCCCGTCGGCGTGAGGCTGGACCCCATAGTGCCGTACGTCAACGATTCCGCCGGGTCTCTCTCGGCGGTGGTGGACGCCGCGGCCGACGCCGGGGCCAGGCAGCTCGTGGCCAGCACGTACAAGGCGAAGCCCGACAACTTCGCCCGGCTGGTCAAGGCCTTCCCCGAGGTCGCCGACAGGCTGAGGGAGCTCTACTGGGCCCGCGGAGCCTATCTGCACGGCCAGAGGTACGCCCCCGCCGAGTACAGAAGGCGGGTTTTGGAGCTCGTCAAGGGGATGGCCGAGGCGAGGGGGCTACAGTTCGACATATGCAGGGAGGAGTTCTTCGACCTCAATACCCCCGGCACGTACTGCGACGGGAGCCATCTGCTCCGTCGGGCCTAGAGGGCCGTCTCGAGGCGCCGCGGGCCCTGGGCCTGTATACATCTAGACGCTCCAACGCCCTCCGCAAAGGCGCGGCGAACTCGGCGCCGCCCGCGGCGAGGGCCGCTCCGTCTCCAAGCTTCATAAATAATAACTTATATAGATCTATGATCCCCTCCCTGCTCGGCGTCGAGCTGTTGAGGTTGCTGAGGCGCACGCCCCTCTGGCTTTTCTTCGCCACTCTGGCGATACAGAGCATCCCCTTCAACCCCATACCCAACGTCTTGCCTCTGGCGGCATACGTGGCGAGGCACGCCGAAGATCCGCTGGGCCTTTATCTGTCCGTCGCGCTGTCCGCCCTAGGGGCCGTGCTGGGCAAGCTGGTGGTGTTGAGGTTCGGGAGTTCGCTGAGGGCGCTGATGCCGGCCAGGAGCAGAGAGGCGTTCAAGAAGCTGCTGGAGATGGTGCCCGGAGATAAGCTGGACCTCGCCGTCTTCGCGATCGCCGCATCTCCGCTGCCCGACGACGAGGTGTATCTGCTCCTCGGGGCCGGGGGCTACAGCACCAGGAGACTCGCAGCGGTCTTGATCCCGGCCAAGGCTCTGTGGGCGGCGACCCACTTGGCCTACGCCCTGGCCACGTATAGAGCCGCCAAGCTTCTGGCCGGGGACGCCGCGTTCTGGGCCTACGCCGTCTCGATATCGGCGTTGACCCTCGCCTTGACCGTAGCCGCGCTGCGGCTGGACTGGGCCGCCGTGCTGGACGCGTATAGATACGGCGGAATCAAGTCGGCCGTAGCCGCCGGCCTCAAGAGCGCCCTCTCCCTAAGGCGCAACAGGCCGAGGCTCTAGCGCAGCCGGCTGAGCCTCAAGCCGGCGGATCAAGCCGTCGAGCGGGGGAGGCGGATCTGTAGGCCCCCTGGAGGAGGCCGTTTCATCGAGGCGGACGCCGCCTCTCGGGGCCTCACGCCGGAGGCCTAGAGGTATTGGACGCACCTATTTATTAGCTCCCCCGGCCCACTCCCCTCAAGAGGTCCTCAGACGGATCCCGCGGGCCTGCCGGCTCGGGGACGCCGCTGTGGCCCGCCGCGCCTAAGGGGCCGCGGCGGCTCTCCTCGGATCTCCGTCACTCCAGATATACCCCGGCCCTCAGCGGCAGGGCGGCGCGTCTCTTCCCGCCGAGGTCGGGCGCCTTCCCGTCGTCGGCCCTATAGATATCCACCTCCATGCCCAGCTCTCTCGACAGGAAGGTCTTGAGCTCCGCCAGAGCCGAGTACTCGTCGAAGTCCTCCACCTCCTCTATCAGGGCCTTTAGGTCGTCGTCCATCTGTCTGGCCACGTCGAAAAGCCTCTTGGCGACCTCGCCGGGGACTCCAGCCGATATCAGCTCTCTGACGTCTCTCGCCTTGACGGCCGCCTTGATCCAGGCGAAGTTGTTGTTGACATATATCACGGCACGTTTGGCGTCCTTCCTCAGCTCCCTGAGGCCCGCGATATCCTCGACGAGGCGGTCGGCGTAGCGCACCGCCAGCAAGGTCCTCCTATCCGCAGCGAGCCTCGGCCACGGGGCCTTCGCCGCGAAGGGCCTCTCCCCCAGCCTCTCCCACAGCTCCTCGGCCAGGTGGGGGACGAAGGGCTCCATGGCCACGGCCCACGCCTTGAGGACCTCCAGGACGGCGCGGCTGGGGACGTCCACCATCTCCAGATACCTCTCCAGGGCTCTCCTCATGTCGTAGAGCACGTACACCGCCGCCTGCCTTACGGACACCTGGTCCAGCGCCCTGGCGGCCTTCTCCATGAGCGACGCCGCCTCGGACCTCAGCCACATCTCGGGGAGGCCCTCGCCGTCCCGAGCCGCCCTCTCGGCCGTCGAGACCACCAGGTTGTAGATATCCTCAAGGTGCTTCGCGACCGACCTGGCCGCGCTCGACCTGAAGTCGAGGTCTTGATCCACCTCGGCCGAGGTGGCCAGAGTCGCCCTCAGGGGGTCGGCGCCGAATTGATCCACGGCCTTGCCCAACGCCAGGACGTTCCTCTTCGACTTCGACATCTTCTCGCCCTCGACCAGGACCCAGCCGTTGGCCACTATGCCCCTCGGCCACAGCTCCCTGGGGAATATGGCGGCGTGGTTGAAGAGGAAGAAGGTGAGGTGGTTGGGTATCAAGTCCTTGCCGGAGTTCCTCAAGTCCAGCGGGTACCAGTAGGAGAACTCCTCCCTCACGGCCCTCAGCGCCTTCTCGTCGGCGCCTATTGCCCTGGCCACCTCGGCCGCGTCGCCCCTCCCCAGGAAGACGTAGTCCCAGAACGCCTCGGTCAGCTGCTCGGGCTTGAGGCCGAGCTCTCTGATCCTCCTTATGACCGTGTAATACGCCATATATATGGTGGAGTCGCTGAGGCTCTCGATGATCCACGTCGGGTCCCAGGGCAGCGGCGTGCCCAACCCCCTCGTCCTCGCGCACGCCCTCTTGTCGAGCCAGTCTATGGTGGCCTCGAACTGGGGCCGCGCCTCGTCGGGCACTATCCTCATCGAGGCGAGCAGCTCCTTGGTGGCCCTCTTCCAGTTGGGATCTCCGTAGTTGAGGAACCACTGGTCCTCCAGGACCTTGACCACTATCTCGGTGCCGCATCTGCAGTACACCGGCTTGTTCATGATCTCGTACATGCCGCCGCCTATCCCCGCCGCCTCCATCCACGCCCTTATCCTATCTCTGGCCTCCCTCACGGGCCTGCCCGCGATAAACGCGGCGAAGAAGCCTCTGAGCAGAGAGCGCGCGGGCTCCGGCAGGTGGAGGCCCACTCTATCCGCCACGTCCTGCCTCATGTAGCCCCTGCTGAACTCGGCCATGTAGACCTCCTTGGTGGCGTCCTCCAGCCTCGCGTCCCTCTGGTCCCTTATGCCCATCCTCTCCACCACCTCCTTGGCGGGATATTCGCCGTATCCCTCCACCGATATGAGCGGTATGAGCTTCACCTCGCCTAGATCCCGCAGCGCGGCGTAGTCGTAGGGGGCGTGGGCCGGCACGGACATCACCACGCCCGTGCCCGTCTTGACGTCGACGAAGGGGGCGGGATATATCGGCACGAGCTCGCCCGTGACGGGGTTCCTGACCCTCCGCCCGACGAACGAGGAGCCCTTGGTCCTCTCGACGGTCTTGACCTTCTTCTGGAACGACAGCTTGAAGGCGGCGTCGAGGCTCAACACCATCTTCCGCCCGTCGACCTCAGCCACGGCGTAGTCCCCCTCGGGGTTGATCCAGAGGTTGGTGACGCCCAGCACGGTCTCCGGCCTGAGGGTCGCCGTGGGGTATATCAGCCCGTCCTCCCCCTCGAAATAGATCAAGGCCCATTCGCCTATATCGGGCTCCTTGTCGTCCTTGGTGTCGTGGGCGCCCACCGGCATCTGGTGCTTGGGGCACCAGCCCACGGGATGTCTGCCCTTGACGAGAAGGCCCTTGTCGTACAGCTTCTTGAACTGCCACCTGATGAACTGCTGGTACTCGGGATCTATCGTGGTGAACTCCCGGGTCCAGTCTATGGAGAAGCCGATCTTCTTCATGTACTGTTTGGACAGCTCCCTGAAGTAGTTGGCCAGATAGAGGGGGTCCCCCATCTTCCTCAGCTCCTCCTCGGGCACGTCGTAGATGGCCTTGAAGTCCTCCATGGCGTGGACGTCGCCGGCCGCTATGGACTCCGCCACCGTCAGTATGGGCGTGCCGGTGTAGTGGAACCCCATGGGGAAGAGGACGTTGTAGCCCTTGTGGCGGTGGTAACGCGCCATTATGTCGGCGATCAGGTACGTGCGGCCGTGCCCGATGTGGATGGCGCCGTTGGGGTAGGGATAGGCCGCGGTTATGAAGAACTTGGGCCTGCCGGGCTCCGGCGACGGCTCGAAGACGCGGGCCTCGGCCCAGCGCCTCTGCCACTTCTCCTCTATCTGGCGGAAGTCCATAGAGGCGCCGCGAGGCCTATTTATTAATTATCGCCGCCGGCGTTGCCGGAGGCGCGCCGCTACCTCCTGGCAGGCCGCATGTAGGCGTAGTCGGGGCATTTCCTCACGATCCTCTTGCTGTAGGCCAGCCCCACCTCCAGCAACACGGCGAACGGCAGAAACGTCAAGAAGACGGAGACGAGCGTGGCGTCGGGCGTGAATATCGCTATTATTATGAGGGAGACGGCGTATATCACCGGCCTGTAGCCGGCGAGGGCCCAGGGGTTCAGCATGCAGAGCTCCGACAGTATGGCGATGACTATGGGGGCCTCGAAGAAGACGCCGGACCAGAGCGCTATCTGGATTATGGTGTCCACCACGGACCCTATGCTGAAGACGGGGGTGACGCCGGGGAGGACCGACGATATGTCTATGAGGAACCGCAGGAAGTAGCGGGAGATCAGGCCCAGCCCGTAGAGGTTGCCGAGATAGAAGAGGAGAACCCCGTACACGAGATACTTCCTGACCGCCCTGATCTCGTGGGGGTAGAGGGCCGGCCTCACGTACGCCCACACCTCGTAGACCAGATAGGGCACTATCAGCAACACGGTGAAATATAGGGATACGTAGAGCAGGGCGTTGAAGGGCGTGAAGACGTCTCCCGAGATCAGCATCACGTTGGCGTAGGCCATATGTATCGACGGCTCTATGATGTACCTATAGAAGACGTCGTAGGACAGCGTGGTGAAGTTCCCGGTCACGAAGAAGCCCGTCAGGAACTCCAGGGGGTTGGAGAGGTGGCGGGGCGTCGGCATGAGGGTGAAGAGGAAGACGAGGACGGAGACCACGAGCACCCTCCGAAGCCTCGCGGCGAGCTCCATGAGGTGCTCCCATATCGACATCTCCTTGTCTGCGGACACCAGAAGATGCCGCGCCCGCCCCTATAAAGTTTTGTCCGCCCGGCGCCGCCTCGGCCCACCTAGGCCGATCTATGCACGCTCAGGGGCCCGTCCGATAGGGGCCATCCGAGCATCGGCGATACCCCGGACAAAGCGCTCCGCGTCCAGGCCCGGCGAGCTGTTGCGCCTATTCATCGCGGCGCCTGGCTGGAGGGGCCGGGCACAGGCATCGTGCATGGCGTAGATAGGGCGTTCAAGCCAAACACCGCCGAGCCGACTCCAGATTCCTCATAGGGGGAGAGAAAAATGGTCGGTTTAGAAAGCGATCACAAGTCTTCCGGACACCTCTCCGCGTTCGAGCTTCTCGAAGGCCGTCATCACGTCTTCGAGCCCTATCTTTCTCACCACCTCCCTATACCTTATGGCGTCCCTCCTGGCGAGAGCCGCCACCTCGTATAGCTCCTTTATGTTGCCCCATAGAGAGCCCATGACGGCAATTTCCCTGGTTACCATGGCTTGTATAGGGATCGGCGGCCCTACGGCGCTGTGTAGACCGACAATTACGTAAACGCCTTTCGTGTCCATGACCTTGAGGTAGGTCTCGAGCGTCTTGGCGGATCCCACGAAGTCCACGACCGCCCTAACGCCTCTACCTCCCGTGGCCTTCATGACTTCCTGCACCACATCCACCTTGCCGGCGTTTAGAACCAAGTCGGAGCCCTCGAGCTTGACAATCCTGGAGGCCATTTCCAGCGCCTCATCCCTTACGTCGACCATGATAGCCCTGGCAGCCAACATCGACTTAACGTACTGCGCCCCGAAGATCCCCAACCCGCCGAGCCCCACGACCGCCACGTAGTCATCCGGCGAGACGTACGGCTTCAGCCTCCTAACGGCCCTATACGGCGTCAAGCCGGCGTCCGTCAGCACGGAGGCCGCCGCCAGGTCCTCAATGCCATGCGCCGGGACGAGGAATCTACTAGATGGCACGTACATGTACTCCGAATAGCCCCCGTTATACCTCACGATGCCGGGCCACGCGGCTCTCCTCGCAAGCTGCCAGTCGCCGCTCAGCGTAAACTCGTCCTCCGCATCGTACCAGCCTCCAAACACCAAGACCGGCGTCCCCTCCTTGAACTCGTCCGGCACCTCTTCGCCCCTCGCGTAGACCACGCCCGAGTTCTCGTGGCCCAGCACCATCGGCAGGGGCGCGGGGAATCCCTCCAATTCGCCCCTCCACAGATGCAGGTCGCTGTGGCATACGCCGGCGCCGGCGATCCTCACAACCACGGCCTCCCCCGCGGGGCTCAGGCACATCGATATATTCTATGGACAAAGGCTCCCTATACTTCTTCATAACCGTAGCGCGGGATTTCATGGAAATAGATTTTCTGAAACTAAATAAACTACTCGCTATGTGCAGAAAACGCATTTCACAAAATACGCTAATACGGCTTTCTAAGAGATTTTATATATTCCTACCCGCGAAAGGCCCACGGCGATGATGCGATCTCGTGACGTGATGATGTCTGGCGCGATTATGCGCGCGATTCGGGGACCGGCTGAACGTCGGCGAAAAATACATAAAGTCCTCCATAATGTGCCTCGTCGCCGCCGTAGCTAAGCCCGGTATAGCGGCGGTCCCCACGGGGGCTGATGCTGTTAAGGCGAGCGCCGCAGACACCCGTAGGTCCCGGGAGGGGGATCCCCGGGAATTCAAATCCCGGCGGCGGCGCCACTGGGTTCTCATAACTGGACAGGAGTTGATTCCATGTCGGCTGTGTGGCGTGTCGATTCCGTACGCCAGTTGAGTTCGGCGCCTTCGACTCGATGTCAGACTCGGCTATCCCCGTTCACATCTCCGTTCCACGGCCGTCGGCTGAAGACGCCGGCCTCCTACTGTGTTCCGCGGTCGAGACGAAGGCCGGCATATCTGTTATGCCTGAAATCACCCTTGAGCGCCGTCGGTTTTGACGGCGTATCGATTCCACTTACCTTTTCCGCCGTCCGAGTGCTCGGCGCGTCAATTCCATATTTGATACCCCTTGGCGTGCTTGCTTCATCTGTGGCCTCCGCGGCCTCCCTCCTCCGCCGCCTCGATTCCACTTAGGGCCGGCGGGGCGACGCCTCGTCGGACCCGACATGAAGAGGAGGGGATGGAACATCAGCCTCGGCAAGGACAGGACGGCCGATAAAAAGAGGGTTGTCCGCCCCGTCGACGGGTCCGGCTCATATCGGCGGGTCTGCGCTCCGCGAAGCAGAGCCCGTCGCGCTCGGTAGTACAGCCTCCCGGGCGCCAGGGCATATACGCCGCGGGGTTCTTGCGGCGGTCGTCCGCACAGCGCTTCATACATGCGGTGTAGCACCCTCCGAATTCCAACGCTTAGTCCATGTACGTTTTGCAACACGCCGTTAAATTGAGCAACCTCGATTTTGTCCCTCCCTCTCGGCGAATTCTCCTTCCCCTTACAGGGAGTACGTTGCAGGAAGTGCCTATAGGGGATTAACCACCTGTTGAGGTCTCCCTATGATATACTACCTGTAGGGAGGCGAGAGGTGGGGACCGGCTTTGGAGGCGGGAGGAAAAAGGGCTGGGTTTGCCGGCGGGAGGCTCGCTACTTCCTCCTCCTCAGGGCTGCGGCCGCGGCCGCCGCTGCGGCCAGGGCTATGAGGGTTGCGGTGTAGGGGCTCACCGGCGCCGCCTCCACCTCAGGCCTGCAGAGCTCCCTGGTCTCTATGGCGATGTAGACGGAGCCGTCGAGGCCCGCCTTGGACGTGGCGTTGCAGAGCCTCGCCGTCGCCAGCGGGTTGGGCACGCCGAGGGCGTCCCTCACCACTGCCCTGTACACCGCCTCGAAGAGCGGCTTGTAGACCCCGGGGGCGCTCACCCTCAGCGCGGCGACGGTGGGCGTGTACTCCACGCCGTCCACGGCCGTCGAGTTAAGCCCTATGAGGGAGCCCGCGTCGGCCCACCCCTCCCACCTCTCCACGCCCTCGACCTCCACGTGGTACTGCCTCACGGAGTACGAGACCTCGACCTTTATAGGCCCCTCAACCTCGACAGCCGAGGCGTTGGGCCCCACAAGCCTCGTCCCGTTGCCCAGGTACACCACCGAGGGGAACCTCAGCACGGCGCCCCTCGGCATCCATCCGGCCGTCCCGTTCACCGGCGTCTCTACGTCAACCCAGTAGTACGTCTCGGCGTACCGCGCCGTCAGCGTCATGGGCCCCTCCACGCGCCACTCCCTGGCCGAGGTGCCGTTGACGAGGAGGCCCTTCAGCATGGTTCCGTTGCCCGGCTCCCACGGATCCGGCAGCTCCACCGTGAAGGTCGAGCCGGCGTCGGCCCAGACCTCCGTCGAGTTGGCGGGCGCCTCAAGCCTCACCAGGTACTGCCTCGAATAGGCCACCGACACGTCCACGGGCCCGTAGACCGCCGTCGAGATGGCCGTCCCGTTGACCGGCGTCCCGTTGACCGCCCGGGCCACGAGCCTCGTCCCGTTGCCCAGATATATCGCGGCCGGGACGCTCAGAGCGGCGCCCCTCGGCATCCAGGTCTCGTTCGCGCCCAGAGGGGTCTCGACGCGGACGAGGTAGTAGACGCGCGTGTAGTTGACGCGGACGGCCTTGGGGCCGTCCACGAACACCGCGACGGCGCCGGCCTCAAGCATGGTGCCGTTGGCGTAGGCGATGGGCGGAGGCGTCCAGACGAGCGTCCCGTTGTAGGGCGCTACCGCCGTCACGGAGGTGCCGTTGGGCAGGAGGAACTGCACGGGGTACTCGGTGCAGTAGACCGAGACGGGCCCCAGGACGCGTATCCACCCGCCGCCGAGCGGCGAGTACTCGCCGGACGCCTCGGCAACGCCGTACCGGCAGGAGGCGTTCAGATCGATCATGGCGAGGTAGGGCAGCTCCACGGCGCGGCCCGACAGCCTCGCCGGCACCGTGGGCCATTGGTAGACCGTGGCGTTGCTCCCCATGTCCCCCGGCAGGACGTACACCCCAGACCAGGTGAGGTCGGCGTCGGCCCAGGTCTCGTCCCGCCCGGGATTGACGAAGAATAGATCGGGGTATGTTTCCCCTGGTAGTTTTACAAACACAGGCCCGGGCTCCATGGCCTTGAGGACGTACCTCGGCGGGGCCATCACGGTGTCGTTGCCTATGAGGAGCAGGACTGAGCCGAGGGGCTTGAGGGGCTTGCCGGGGTAGTTGAGCTCTATGAAGGCCGCAGCGGTGGCCATGAGCGGGTCGGCGTAGGGCCCCGTGTAAAGCACGGCGTCCGAGCCGTTGACGTAGAACGTGTAGAACAGCCGCCCGTCCACGTAGACGTCGACGGCGCTGGCTGTCGCGTTGTACGGCCTCACGCCGACGGTTATATTGCGCGGCGGATCCGCCATGGGGACGCACTTGACGGGGGTGGCGATGGGCAAAAGGCTGTTGAAGCCCACGCAGAAGAACCTAGTGCCGAGGTCTCTCACCGTGACGTTGTAGATCTCGAACTTCTCCCCCATTATCATATTATAGTACTCGGGTAAGTTGGTCCGCACCAGGACGAACTTGTAGAGATAGGCGTTGGAGTAGGCGGCGGCGTAGTAGGCCATCACGTAGTCCAGGCGGGCCCTGGGCGACGAGGGGCACGTGTAGTTGTAGAAGCCGTTCCCCAAGGCCTTCAGGCAGCTGACGTTCAGCACGGGGCCGCCGCCGGACTTGACCGCGACGGACAGGCCGTAGACAATCGCGACGGGGATGCTTACCCATATATCCGGGGAACTTAGGCCGAAGATATACCACTCGACGTCCGTGCGGGGGTTCACGTTCGTGATGTTGAACAGCGCCGTGGCCCTCGTGTAGCTGTACTCTATACCGGTGCCGTTGGGGAGCCACGGCGAAGCCTCCATGCCGGGGTTCAGCCCGTGGAACGTTATGAGGACACGTTGGCCGTTCACGATCTTTGCCACATCCCCATATGAATAGACGAACTCGCCGAACTGCGCCTGTCCGATGTAGACCGTGTGGTTGTCGATCGGCATGTAGTACTCGAACTGGGCCGCGGCGAGGGCGGCCAGCGCCGCCAGCAAGCAGATCAACATTCCCACCCTCATGTAAAACCCTATGTAGAGACTTAATAAAGAATATCTTTTTCCTCTGAGTGCTATTCACTACGGCTTCTTATCACAGTACACAATGTTGTCGGTCTTATTGAGGTAGGCTTTTTATACCCACGCGTCCTTCCGTGCGGATCCATCACGTGGTAGTCCGTGCCGTCGACGGTGACGGCGCCTACCATCACGAGCTCTTTGTAGGTCCTGTTTTGGCCGCATCCCGTCACGGTGTAGTTGTTGGCGATCTTTGCATATTATCCGCTGGTGGTGTTATGAAAATCTATAATCGCCTGGCCTGCCGCCTTGACTGTTTTCGTCGGGACGCATATGGCCTCCGGCGCGCCGGGGGCTTGCCCGGCGCTCACCTGCGCTTGCCACGTGGCCACGAGGACTATGCCCCATCCGTACATGGCGTCGTAGGACGTCGTGCTACCGTCGAAGACGAACCTCAGATAGCTGGCGAAGCTGTAGTTAGCGTAGGTGTAGTAATCGACGCCGTCCGGGCTGTAGGTGGTTGCCCACACCGGCACCGCCCTAACGTCGCCGGTCAGCTGGTAGACGTAGGCGCCGGTCGTGTTGTATATATAGTAGCGGGGACTGAGGTGGAGTTGAGCGCGTAGTATATATAGCCGTAGGATCCGACTATATACGCGGGGTCGGTGTAGCCCATGCCGGTGTAGGCGGCCGCGTACGTCCTCCCGTCCCACTATATCGCGGGCTCCAGGGGCTTGTCGAGGGCGGGCGCGGGGCCCCACGCCGTCGGCGCGTACGTATAGCTGACGGCCTTCGCGGTCGGCCGTGCGGACTTAACGAAGGAAGGAAGGGGTGATAGGTTCGGGAAGCTTATGGGGCTGAAGCCCGTGGAGGTGTGGATGCCCTCCTGCGGCTGGCTGGGGGCGAGCTGTGCGGGGCCAAGATGGCGAGGTCCCTCTTCCTAGTGGAGAGATTTAGGGCATGACGGGGGCCGGACTCAAACCCGGGCCGCGGAGCAAAGACGTCGAGGAGGCGCTCAAGAGGCTCGGCCTCGTCGAGGAGGAGGCTCTGAACAAGCCGGAGGGGCGCGCGGGCGCGGAGCACATGCACCGCCTCGCCGAGGCGGGCCGCGGGACCGCGGAGAGGATGGCGGGGGCCATAGGGGGA
>Ga0081534_100065_pt1 | contig 41289 bp, 39 predicted proteins | sample MonGeyMetagenome_FD_71019 | JGI IMG/M metagenome (GOLD analysis project Ga0081534, IMG submission 71019) | Hypoxic/sulfidic aquatic microbial communities from Monarch Geyser, Yellowstone National Park, USA - MG (SPAdes) v1 (version 2) | ecosystem: Environmental > Aquatic > Thermal springs > Hot...
ACCCCTCGCCAGGGGTTGCCCCCATCCCCTCCCCCAGCTCCCAGGGACTCGGGGATATGTGGGGCCCCTGTGCGGGGCATCCCCTTGCGGGGACACCATTTGCTTCATGCAACTTTAAGTGCTCAAATGTTTTTATGCCTTACCCCGCCCCTGGAAGGGGCGAGGCTTGCCTTTTGCTTTTGTCAAGTGCAGGGAAACTCACAGGCACATGAACGTAACCCCGTCACTGTCAATCAGTATTGAGCCGGCCCTGCCGCCGTGGTACCTACTTGAGAACACAGTTATGACGCTCCCCTCAACCTCGCGGAGGCTTGTCCAGGAGTCGCACTTGATGCCCTCTATCAGCCTTCCATCGCCCTTTGATATTCTAAGCCCATCGACGACCTCGTGACCTCTCACTATTAGGTTAAGACCGTTGGCCCTAAGGAAGGAGCTCCACGCAGGCCTTCCATAATAGTATATCCCAGGCCCCCTGATGTTAGGCTCAAAGTGGTATGGCTCCAAGCTCGGGTCATTCCAAACCATCTGGAATATTATGCCGTCCGAGAGCTCCAGGTAGCGCCTAGTGCCCTTCACCTGGGCGTAGTAGCGCTCTATGTCACTGAGGAGGGCCGGCCTGTCAGGCCTCTCACAGCTGACACACGGGATGCCTCCGTGAACCATGAGGGACCTCAGGCCCACCGCCGCTAACGGCATGTTCATATAGGCTTCGACTACATGGGAGTAGAGGTCCGTTGCGCCCGCGTAGAGCACCTCCTCATAGAAGCCGTAGCCCTCGTTCATCCTTGGGTCCTCGTGGTCGCCCCTCAGCGGTATGAACTTCCTCGGCTCCGCTGAGACCAGCTCTAGCACCTTTAAAATTGTTTGAATGCTGTTGGGGCCCCTGTCAACGTAGTCCCCAAGCATTATGGCCTTGTCTGCCGAGAACTCATCAACAAGCTGTTCAAACCTGTCCACCACGTCGGCATAGCCATGTACGTCCCCTAGGACTGCTATTCTGCCGACGTTATCTACTCTGACTATAAGGGGGAGCTGTCTCAGCGCATTAACGGCGCTATCTATGGCCTCTATCTCCCTCTCCCACAAAAGTCTGCACTCCCTTATGCTCGCTGTTTCCAGTCGCTTTAAGGCGATGAGACGCTTCGCTCTAGCTCAGCCAAGTAGCGCTCCAGGTACTTAATGCCGTGGTCTGGCACTACCACTATGTAATCCCCCTCTTCGACGCCACTAATCTTAAGGAGGCCGGCCAGCGCCGCCCCTCCGCTCACGCCGAAGAGCAGCCCGTTGGACCTGGCGACGCTTATAGCGGTCTCCATGGCCTCCTCCTCGGTGACATCAACTATGACATCAGGCCTCTCTGGGAACGGCCACCACTTTGAAAGGTCCTGCCTCCTTATGCCCGGTATATGACTCCCCTCGGCCGGCTGTACCCCAATTACCCTGACATCAGGCCTCCTGTTCTTGAAGTAGAACGATATGCCGGCTGCGTGCCCCCCTGTGCCCATTGAGGCCGCTACCCCTCTCAGCTTGAGCCCAAGGAAGTTGGCCTGCGCCTCTATCTCCTTAGCAGTCGCGGCCACGTGCACCAGCGGGTTAGCGATGTTGGTGAACTGGTTGGGCATTATTGCGCCATCCACCTCAGCCTCCTTCATAGCCGACGGGAGGGCCTCGACGGTCGAGGAGCCCCTCGTTACCACTTCGGCGCCGAGAATTTTCAGCATAGCCGGCCCAAAGCCCTCGGCTGTGGTCGGCACGTAAATCCTGGCCCTCAGCCCCATGGCTGCTGACAGCGCCGCCAGGGCCACGCCCGTGTTGGAGGAGGAGACCTCATAGACAGCCTTGGCCCCCTGGCCCCCGGCAAGGGCCTCGCTCAGTACGCTGAAGGCTGTCCTGTCCTTTATGCTCAGGCTGAGGGGGTTGTACCACTCGAGCTTCGCCCAGACCCTCACGCCCTTGCCCCAGTCCCCCTTGATCATGACTAGGGGCGTCGGCCTGTCAGCAGTGAGCAGCTCAACTACGTCCCTGTAGACTCTGAGCTCCGGCGCCTTCACGTTGTCATAGAAGCCCAGCGCATCAAGGGGCACAGGCCCTTCCTCCCTAGCGCCCTCGCTCACTGGCGCCAGGCTGCAGCCGAGCCTCCTGAGGGCCCAGTAGTCATCATGGCCTTCAACAACCCTGGACCCGGCCACGGCTATTGACTTCTCCATTGAGCCCTGTCTAAGCAGCCTCCTCATGGAGTTCAGCAGAGCCTCCAAGCTTACGCCTTCAGCTGACAGCTCCGTGATCCGCCTGAGCCTCACTTGAAGCCTCCCCTAGGGCAGGCGCAGGCCCCCGCCTTTAATGGCGTTTCCATTCTCTTAATAGACGAACGCTTATATTCTCTATTAGAGAAAGTTAACGCGAAGAGCCATGGTAAGGGACGACGTTAGGGAGAAGCTACGCGCGGTCAAACAGATGGCCGCATACTACAGGTCCCTTGGGGCAGACCCTATGTCGCTCGCTGCTGGCTGCTCGGTCAAGGTAGATCTCATCAGGGTCGTCTACCCAGCTATGAAGGCCCTCAGGCCAAGGCTGGGCTCGTCGCTTGAAATAGCTGAGAGGGAGGAGTCTGACGTGTTCATGGGTGATCACAGGGACGTCGAAGTCGAAAGGCTTGTGATGCCGCTCGGCGTCGAGGCTGAGCACAACTTAAAGCTCTCGCGCGAGGCCAGAGCGGCTGTGCTCATACAGGTCTACCAGCTTAACGCCGAGGACCCGGAGAAGTTCGCCTTGAAAGTTGAGCCTGCGTACAGGTCGCTTTCACGGTGCGCCCCTCGCATAAGGATTGGCAAGGGCCACTCCATAGTGACCCCGTTCAAGGAGGACGAGTTCATGCTGGCAGACCTGGTGACCTCGACCGGAGGCGATGATGCGATAGCTATTAATAATGACACTATGCACATAATAGATCCAACGCTTGACCCACTTGACCTGAGGCAGGTCTCGGGAGCCCTGTCAAACGCCCTTAACGACCTCTTCGTGCTAGGAATTCACAGGGGCCTCAAGATAGCCCCGGTCCTGAACGCGCCTGCCGAGGGGCTGAGGGAGAGGCTGGCAAAGAACGCCGAGGCCTTCGCGAGGTCCGTTAACGCTGAGCTCGTGGACGTGCCGGGGCCCGGCAGGGGAAGGCTCCTGATGGGGGCTACCGTGATAGGCTACAGCGACAGGCAGCCGCCCCAGTTCCACCACATGGTGAGGCCTGGCATGAAAGTCATAGCCACCAGGTCCTTCGGCGAACTAGCCCCGATAACCACTTACCTGACAGCTGCCATAGATGAGAGCGTAGTTGATGAACTTGAGAGCGAGGGCATAAGCTTTGAGGAGCTGGAGAGGCTGAAGGAGCAGGCCGTCAACATAATATCAACGCCTAACGCAGGGGCCGCTGAGGTTATAGAGAAGTACCTGCCCCGCATTGGCGAGAGCTATGACCCTGACGAGCATATAGCCGCGACCACAGACGTGACGGGACCCGGCATCTACGTCATAAAGGAGCTGGCGCAGCTCTCAGGCGTAACTATAAAGGTAGACAGCGTCCCCCTGCTGTTCCCGCAAGTCTCAAAGTTCGCGACAGAGCACTTCATAATGCCCAACGCCACGGCGGGCACCAACGGCGGCTTCATAATAATAGCGCCTGAGCAGGTCGCAGACGACATAGTGAGGGACCTGAGCTCAAGGGGGTACTCGCCCTCAATAATAGGCGAAGTCGTCAGTAAAGGCTCGCCAGCCGTGATCGCGCCGAAGAGTGTGTCCAACTATATATACGATGAGGCCGTCCTCGCTGAGCTGGGGGTGCAGGGTGCCTGAGGTCTGCAAGAGGATAAGGGTGACCGGCATCGTGCAGGGCGTTGGCTTCAGGGCCTACGTGAGGAGGCACGCGCTCATGCTGGGTCTCAGGGGCTACGCTAAGAATATGCCTGACGGGAGCGTCGAGGTGGTCGCCCAGGGCCAGGAGAGGTCCATCGAGGAGCTGATAAGGCAGCTGAGGGAGAGCCACTTTGATATAGACAACATAGAGGTCGAGGATCTGACGGGCTGCAACTACGCGCACTTCACAATTATTTGAGGTGGTATGCTATAAAGGACAAGGCGTCCAAAATTCTTGACCTCAGGGGGTTGGACTGCCCTGAGCCCGCCATGCTCCTCTACAGGGAGTTCGGCAAGCTGAGCGCCGGGGAGTGGGTTGAGGCTGAGATGGACATAAAGGAGTGCGCTATGACAGCGGCGGAGCTCATTAACAGAAGCGGCTTCGGCGTTGCGACGCTTGAGGAGGTCGGGGACAGGAAGTATATAGTGAGGGCCCTGAGGCTCAGGTGACCGTCCAGCTCACCAGACGTAAATTTTGGCCTGAAAAACCCACTCTCAGGGGACCGCCTTGAGGGAGCTCAGGTACAACCCGCTCACGGGCCAATGGATAATGGTCTCAAGTGTCAGGGCCCAGAGGAGGTGGAGGCCGCAGGGCTACTGCCCCTTCTGCCCCGGAGCCGAGGAGACAGGCTACGGGTGGGACGTCCTGGTTCTCCCTAACAGGTACGCCGTCCTCTCCAAGGACTCCGAGAATGTCATGGGAGGGGAGCCCCCGCTGAGGAGGGCCCAGGCGTATGGAGAATGCGGGGTTATCATAGAGACCCCTGAGCACAACATAAAGGACCTTGATGAGCTCAGCACAGAGCAGGTCTCCAAGGTAATCAGGCTCTGGAGGGATGTAACGGAGAGGGAGATGGCCGACAGGAGGATAATCTACATTATGATCTTCAGGAACAAGGGCGAGGAGATGGGCGTCTCGCTCACTCACCCCCACGGCCAGTACTATGCTATGCCCTTCCTCCCGCTGAGGCCAAGGCTCATAGCTGATAACGCCAGGAAGTACTACAGGAGGTTTAATAGGTGCGTCTTCTGCGACATACTAGAGGACGAGCTTAAAATCAAGGAGAGGGTGGTCTACTCAAACAGGGGATTCGTGGCCTTCCTGCCATACTACGCCTCCTGGCCCTTCGAGCTGCACGTCTACCCCAGAAGGCATGTCCAGTACATAACGGAGCTTAACGATGATGAGATTGTGCTATTCGCTGATGCAGTTAGGGCCTCGACGGGCTCCCTTAACGCCCTCTTCTCAAGGCAGATGCCCTACACGTTCAACCTGTTCCAGGCGCCCCTGAGGGGCTCGTGGCCGTTCCTTCACATGCACCTGGAGATCTACCCCATACTGAGGGACAGGGACAAGCTGAAGTACGCGGCAGGCATAGAGATGTCGACGTGGGACTTCACCTACGACAGCGTGCCGGAGGAAAACGCCTCACTCCTGCGTGAGGCGTGTAATAAGGTGGCCTCGAAGCTGGGCCTGGCCGGGACCTGCGGGCCGTAGCAGATTAAGGCGGTCCGGCCCAGTTAGGGCCTGGCTGCAGGGTTATGATAACCGTCAGGTCGCCTGGGAGGGTTAATGTAATAGGGGAGCACACGGACTACGCGCTCGGCTACGTGATGCCAATAGCCATACAGCTTGGCACTACGTTTACAGCGGAGCCCTCGCTTGATGGAAAGACCTGCATATTCTCTGAGGTCATGAACGAGGAGCTGTGCTTTGGAGACGAGCTAGTGAAGGAAGGGAAGTGGATTGACTACGTCAAGGGCGTCTACCGCGCAATCAGGCTGAGGGGGCTCAGGTACATACACCTTACGGGCAGGCTCAGCGGTGACCTACCGATAAACTCAGGCCTCAGCTCCTCAGCCAGCCTCGAGATGGCCATAGCTGTGGCTCAGAACGAGGTCGCTAGGCTCGGCCTTGACAGGCTGGGGATGGCCAAGCTTGGCATGGATGCCGAGAACAACTTCCTAGGCATCCCCAGCGGCATACTGGACCAGTTTGCGATAGTTATGGGGAGGGAGGGCAAGGCGGTATTCACGGACACGGAAACCCTCAGCTATGAGTACGTCCCAGTCCCTGGTGACGTTGAGTTCCTAGTTTTTCACACTGGCATCAGGAGGGCCGTGGCCGGCACAGAGTACTCAGAGAGGGTAAGCGTGGTCAGGTCAGCCCTTAAGGCGCTGGGGATCAGCTCCTCGAAGTACGCCCGCGAGGACCAGCTGTCTAAGCTGACTGAGCTCCAGAGGAAGAGGCTCGGCTACGTCATAAGGGAGAACTCAAGGGTGGTAGCCGTCAGGGACGCGCTCAAGGCCGGTGAGGTGAGCGCCGCGGGAAGGCTGCTGACGGAGGCCCATTGGGACCTAGCTAAAAACTACGAGGTCAGCGTACCTGAGCTTGACTTCTTCGTGGAGTTTGCCACCTCACACGGGGCCTACGGCGCGAGGCTCACGGGGGCGGGCTTTGGAGGGGCCGCCATAGCCCTAGTTGACAAGGGCAAGGGGGAGCAGCTAGGCAGGGCCGCTGAGCAGGAGTACGTTAAGAGGTTCCCCCACAGACCTCAGCACTGGGTCGTGGTGCCGTCAGAGGGGGCAAGGGTTGTCAGCGTTCAACATTAATTTAAACTATTGAAGTCCCCTTAAAATCTACCCTGGCAGCACTGGCCTGGGTGCTCGCGCTTGGACAGGGCCGCCGTTGTGGAGGGCGTGGCCCTTGTAGTTGTAGGCGTTATAGCGTTGGGCCTCTACCTTGGGCTCGCCCTGACCCAGCTGACCATCTACTACCCCCTCCCTGGGTCCTTCCTTGAGGAGAACCCGACCTACGAGGCCCTCTTTTATAATGTGACCTCGCACCTCTACCAGAGCAACTCATCGGGCTGGGCTCTCATAATGGTCAGGTTCAACGAGACCTCCCCTCCACTGATTGTCATGGGTGTATTCGTCCTACGCACGGGCGGGTCCCCTGACGTGGCTTCAATCCTTCAGGGCCTCTCAGTGTCACCAGCGCCGTTTGAGGAGTCGTCCCAGCCGTTCGTGGCTAACAGCACAGACCTCTGGCGGCTGCCCCACAAGGTCATTTACCTTAACGGGAAGCTGTACGCGGCTGCGGTGCTCAACATAACCAACATAACAGCCTGCCCCTCGCCCGGTGTTGCCTGTCTTACGCCTCTCAGGGGCTCCCTGACGTCCTACTATGACCTGAGCAGCGGCAACCTCCTCCTCGCTAACCTGAGCTTCAGTTATGTCAACGGGACCCCCTACTCAGTGACCGTCTATAAGCTTTACAACGTCACTGTGCTGTATTACCACAAGGAGGCGCTCTCAATAGAGAGCCTGCCACTCCTCTACTTCAGCTACGGCGTCCTTGCCGTTGTCGCTGGCATAGGCATAGCCGTGGGCGCCGCCAGGATTATGAGCGCTATTTAATTGCGGCCTCCGACTTCGCCTCGTTGAATATCTCCAGGGCTTTCTTAACCTCCTCATCGTTTAGAGGCCTGAGGGGCTCCCTCACGTACCTCTTCACTGGAGCTCCTATGGCCTCGAGCACAGCCTTAATTGTGGCAGGCGACTCGACGCCCTGGCCAGTCAGCCAGTAGAGCCTGCTGAGCTGGAGGACGGCTCTGTTCAGTCTGACGACGCCGTCCCAGTCCCTCGAGTTAAAAGCCCTGTAGAGGCCCACGTAGAGCTCCGGCGCTATGTTGCCAAGGCCTGGCACAACGCCGTCCCCGCCCACGAGGAGGGTTGGGAGGAACATGTAGTCAAGCCCTGTGAGTACTGTGAAGTCCTTCCTCACGGCCTTCACATCCCTTATGAGCTCCACTAAGTAGGAGAAGTCTGCGTATGTGACCTTTGCAGCCATGACGTTGCTGAACTCCGAGGCAAGTCTAACGTAGGTGCTGACGGGCACCACTACGCCCGTGTTCAACGGGTTGTTATAAATTATCACTGGAACGTCAACGCTCTTAGCTACAGCTGAGAAGTGCCTGTAGGCTATCTCCTCAGAGGACCTGAAGAAGAACGGGGGCAACACCACAACCCCGTCAGCTCCGACGTTCACGAACTCCCTTGCCATCCTGACGGAGTCCTCAGTCCTAAGGGAGCTGACGCCCGGAAGGACCATAATGCTCGACGGCGTCGCGGCCACAGCGGCCTTCACTAGCCTAAGGGCCTCGTCGAACGTCACGTGCACGAACTCCCCTGTTGTCGAGTTCGGGAAGAGGCCGCTGACATCACCATCAACGAGCCTCTTCACGTGCCACTCAAACGCGTCATAGTCCACCTTTCCATCTGACGTGAATGGAGTTATCAGCGGTACTACGACGCCCTCAACCCTAGGCAAGCTCGCACCACATGCATAGACGTAGCCTGTCATTTTAAGGCTAAATAGGCACACGAGAGCTCAAGAACGCGCTTCTCAGGTGCCCAGGACGTAGCTCCTGTGGGGGAGCGGCACGAGTGATCCATGCAACAAGAAAAGGCTCCTCAACCACCCAGGACCTTCCGTTCATCAGATGGCAGCATATAAAACATAGTGGTTACACGAAGCGCGAAATGGCGCCTCCATGTTACCATGTCAGCTCTAAGGACCGCCTTAAAGGTCTTAAAGCTTCTAACCTCTTTTAACTGAGCACCGGTCAAGGCTCATGCAGCGAAGTGACTTGAAAGCACAATCCAATAGCGACTTCAAGAGCCGCGGAGTGAGAAGGATATCGCTATACAACTTGATAAATGGAATGGCAAGCAGCGCCTACTCGCCTTATATATCGTTCATAGGGGCCCTGCTGGGACTTTCAGGTTACACGCTTGGCATAGTCTCAACCGCGGGCACCTTCTTTACAAACATGGCGCAGTACTTCTCGTCAGCCACTAAGAGCGACGCCAGGCACCTCGTGCTTGAGGGCAACATCATTAAGGGCCTCGGCCTGGTGCTCATGGCCTTCTTCATGAACTACCACCTGTTATACACGGCGCTCGTTGCCACGGTGATGGCAGGCTCAGGCATAAGCTCCATGGGGCTCTCGCTCCTCAGCGAGTACTACAGCAGGGGAAGCAGGAGCTTCCTGCTCTCACGCATGGCCTTCTACTCGTCCCTGGGGTCCCTCCCAGTTATAGTGGCCGGCGGGCTCTACATGGCAACTAACGTGGAGCTGGCCAAGTACATCTTTGTGGTGTCCGCCGTGGCCTCAACGCTCTCCACAGCCATAGTCTTTGACCTTCCCTATGATGAGCGGCCCAGGGAGAGGTCCCTTAGGCTCTCGGTCAAGGGCCTTGAGAAGTTCCTGGCGTTCAACTTCATTTATATGATAGCGTGGTCTTTCGCCTGGCCGCTGTTTCCCCTCGCGCAGGTGCACGTGTTCGGCATGACAACGGAGCAGGTGGCCATAATAAACGTCATAGCCACGACGTCAACGGTAGTGGTGCAGCGATTCATAGGGGGATTCATAGCGAGAAAGATAAAGACTTCCATGTTCATAGGGAGGCTCACTAACACCTTCTTTGCCCTGGCGTACGCCATCTCCCCCAACGTCTACGGCATCTACGCCTCCCAGCTCCTGGTGGGCCTCGCCAACTCAATAAATAACGTGGCCTACTTCTCCTACCTCGTTGACAAGGCTGAGGACAAGAGGGCGGCTATAGGGACCTACAGCGTTGTCATGGGCCTAGGGGCCATAATTGGAGGGGAGCTTGGCGGGTGGACCTTTGAGGCCCTCTACGCTAGTGATGGCTACAGCTGCCTGAGGAGCCTGATGCTCTACGTTGCCATTGCAAGAGCCGCTGCGGCCTCGCTCTTCCTGCTCCTCTAAAGGGCCGACCTGGCTTCCCTCAGGGCCCTGAGCTGCGACTCAAGGTCCCTCGGCGACGATATGATTACGCCGTCCACGCGCTCCCTCAGTGCAGAGACCGCCTCCTTCACCTCGTCAGGCATCGCCAGCTCCTCCCTTGGAATAGAGCTCAGCAGCTCCGCGTTTGCCTTACTAAGCACCACCAGGTAGACGTACACTTTAGCGTTCCGCTGGTGCGCGGCCCTGGAGACGTCGCCAATTAGGGGGGAACGCCACGGCCTTGTCACAACATAGAAGTCCGCCCCCGAGGAGACCCTCTGGAGGACCTGCTGAACGGGCTTCGCGAGGCTGAGCAGGTGTCCAACCTTCACCTTCAACCCAAGGCCCCTTATAGTGGCTGCCACATCCTCCGGCGTCGCGGAGCACGGTGAACCTATCGAAGGCCTGTCGCCCCTAAGGAGAAGGAGCCTTGAGATGCCCAGGGACTCCATAGCCATGGCGACGTTCACGGCACCTAGGTGGGCCGTGTCGAGCAGCCTAAGGTGCGCAATTATATCAACATCATTCCTCATACTTGCCTTAAGCGCAGCCGAGACTACTGGCGATGAGGGCGACGGATACCCAAGCGGGGCATCTGGCACGTCAAGCGAGTCAGCCAGCTCAATGAGCCTTGAGGCTATTGATACGATCTTGTTAAATGACCTCTTCGGCGGCAGCTCTGCTATTAACTCGAAGTAGCCCAAAGCACCCTGCCTTGAACTAGCTTTCGCCAAGTGCTTTAAAGCCACCATAATTCAGCGTGTGAAGAGCCTGATGTTGCCGCTAAATGACCCTCTCCCCGTCCTGAAGGGCGAGGCTTTCAGCTGTAAAAGGTCTAGCTTTAATGTCGTGTAATGCTACCGCAATACAATCACCTAGCAGCGCTAAAGGGCGCCTAGGGCAAAGCCTAGCAGCGCCAGCGGCACGGCATAAAGTATAGCGTCCTTGACTCCTAGGGCTATCTTCCTGCTGGGTGACGCGACGAGCCTTAGGGACTCATACATGAATATGAGGTCCACGAGAGCTATTGGGACGCTGTAGTAAAGCCTGTTAGCTATGCCTATAAGCGGTGGAACGAAGCTTACAGCTATGGCGGCTAAGATAAAGGCCACAGAGGCGAACGAAGCCCTCCTAACCCCCCAGCTCACCGCGAGGGTGCGCACGCCATGAAGCCTGTCGCCCTCAACGTCGGCCACGCCCTTCGCTATTTCCCTCCCTACCATGAAGAGGAATATCATGAGCGACTCCAGGGCCACCGCAGAGTTTATGCCGTCACTCATAACGGCCCCGTAAAGCATGGGGGACACGCCGGTAAACGCTACCATGGTGTTCCCGAGAAGGCCTAACTTTTTAGTGACAGTGTCGTATAAAACAGCGTCCACATATGATATAGCCGCCACTGCCAGCTCGGGTAGCCCCATGACAGCGGAGATCGCTAGGCCCAGGGCCGATATAATGGCGAACAAGGCCTTAGCCTCCCCAACGGTTACTCTGCCTGACGGTATGGGCCTCTGCGGCGCGTTCACCGCATCTATTCCTAAGTCCACTATGTCATTAAGCACCATCGCTGATGACGTGAGAAGGAACGCCACCAGGACCCCTCCAACTAAGTCGAGGGCTGGCGGCAGCCAGCCCCTTCCAGCAACGATGGCTCCGACTATCACTATAAGTCCCATCATGAGCCCGTTCAGAGGTCTCATCAGCTCTACTGCAGCTGTTATCTTAGCCAACAGGGGCCCTAGCTTGCATGGGACTCTCTGCTTATAAACTGTGAAGTGCTCATATCCTTAGGGGCAGCGTTGAGCGAGCTTGAATCCCAGATTGGCAGCCCTGCTGCAAGGATAAGGTACCCTGACGCCAAGCTCTTCAAGTCGATAGTTGACTCGCTTGCCGAGATAGTTGAGGAGGCCTCATTCACAATAACCAAGGACGGAGTCAAGGTAGTAGGCCTTGACCCTGCTAAGGTGGCTTATATAGAGGCCACGATACCTTATTCAAGCTTTCTCGAGTATGAATTATCCCAGGACTCTGTTGTCATGGGGGCTAACCTCTCACTGCTCTCAAGGGCCCTGATAGAGACTAAGAAGGGCAACAGCGTTGAGTTCAGGGTGACCCAGTCCCAAGTGCTCATAAAGGTCGAAGGCCAGGCCAAGAGGACCTACCTGTTACCTAACATAGAGGTCTCCCTTGAGATGCCCGAGATGAAGCTTGACCATGATGTAGACGTGAGAATAATGGCTGACCCGTTCAGGAGGGCTATTGAGGACGCCGGCGAGTTCAGCAACACTGTTGAGTTCGAGGCCACCGATACGTACTTTGCGGTCAGGGCTAGCGGGGGCAGGAGGGCTGAAGCCAAGTTCCTGAGCGGCTCCGGCTCGCTCATATCGCTGGAGGTCAAGAGTCCAGCGAGGGCGACCTACGACTACAGCTACCTTGACAAAGTACTCTCCCTGGCCAAGGTGGCCGAGCAGGTGGAGGTCATGTTTAAGACTGACAGCCCCGTGGAGCTGAGGTTCGACTCGGCGACCTTCTCGGTAAGGTACATATTGGCGCCATATGCCGCTGGCGCCGAGACTCCTGGGGAGGGCGGCGGGGGAAGGAGAGGGAGGGCGGCGAGGAGAAAGGAGGCAGAGGAAAGCGAAGAGACAGAGTCTGAGGAGGGCGGCGAGGAATCTGAGGAGTCGCCAGAGGGCTGAGCTTTTTTACATCAATAGAGATCCTTTACAGTATTATGCCCGCAACATGCTGAGTGGATAATCCTCGCCTGATGGGGGCAATGCCCCCAAGGGCTAGGGGGATAAGGGGCCGTAGATGGAAGCCCCGCGCCGTCCGGCCTGACGGTCGCCCATGAGCCTACGCTGATCGCCTATGAGGCGCGGGCGAGGTGGAGGTCCCTGCGCCCGATCATAAATAAGCGTAAAATGGTTGAGGTGAGGGCGTGGGGACAAATGGTCAGAAGAGGAGTAGGGCCCTCCTTGAGGCAGGCAGCTCAGGGCCCTCGCTGAAGTACCTCGCAGGGTCGCCCACAACGTGACACATTGCCTTAAGCAGCTCAAATGAGTCGTCCCTCCCCCATACCACGGCTCCAGTCCTTGACTTTGCCACAGAGTATGCCGTGCTGAGGCCGCCGTATACTATTACTGAGGTCGCGCTGTTCAGCATTGACACCGTCTGCACGACCTCGGAGCAGTCGTCGTACAGCGACACAGAAATTATAGGTGCCTCCACGTCGCCCCAGAGGATCTCAGCGCCCCGCGGCACTTCGCTCAGCACCACGGGGGACATGTAGTTGCCCTCAGCTCTGGCCTCGCCCAGCGCCCTCGCACCCCTTGACGTTGCATCGCTCACAAGCTTAGCCGCCCTGTCCACAAGCCCCCTCGTCCTAAGGGGTCCAACGTCCTTACCCTCAAGAGGGTCACCCACGCTGAGCTGGGAGATGTAGTCCTGCATGGAGTCCACCAGGTCCTCCCCAAGGCCCCTTAGGGCCAGGACCCACCTGACGGACCCACAGGCCTGACCAGCGTTAGAGACCGCCGACTCTACTACCTTCTTTGCAAGGCCTTCCACGTCCTTAGGCTCAGCGCAGAGGAGCAGCGCCGCCCTGCCGGAGCAGTTAGCTATAACGTTGCTGAAGCTCCTCCTGAGGGACCTGTACGTGAACTCCCTGCCGAAGAGCACCACTGAGGCCACCTCCTCAGCCGGCAGGGTCCCATAGGAGCTCGTGTTTATCATTGAGAGGAAGCCGCCGAGGTCCGTCTCCCTCAGCGCTGAGAGGGCGGCTGCTACCGAGGCTGAGGCCTGCCACGGGGGTTTGACCACGGCCGGCATGCCGTTGGCCAGGAGCGTCGAGGCCCCAGCTATTGAGCCAAAGAAGGGGGACGTGAAGGGGGGCAGGACGAGCCCTACGCCCTCCCTGACTATAACTTGAGCTGAGGTCCACTCACCACTTAGATCAAAGTGAGGCCTGCCAGTGGTAGCGGTGCCCCTGGAGCTCAGGAGCTCCTGCGCCTGAGAGATAAACGACTGAGAGGCCTCCACCTCCTCCCTGGCGTCTGGCAGCCTCTTCCCAGTCTCGGCCGATATTATCTTAGCTATGACGTCCTTGTAATCATCTATAGTGTCTGAAGCCTCGGCCAGCACCTCAAGCCTGTCAGAGGGCGACATCAGGGAGAGGGCGTCGTACCTTAGGTCAAAGGCCGCCTCAAGGTCCTGCGTAACTACAACGTAGTACCTGTGGCCCAGCGGCGTCTCAACCCAGACCTTCCTGCCCTGGTCCCTTGACATGCCAGCTATCACGTTCTTTATGCCGCGCCCGTCCTCCGTAACTAAGGCGTCATCAATGGACCTCAGGAGGTCAACTACAAGGCTCAAGCTTAACACCTCAGACAGGCTCCTCCGGGTACCCCATAGCTTTGGCCACGTATACAGCCATAGCAAATAGTGCGCTGCTGAGCCTATTAACTACCTTAAGCGCCTGCGGGTCAACTTTGTACTCCCTTGAGGCCCTCACCATTATCCTCTCGGCCCTCCTCATAACAGTCCTCGCCACGTGCAGGGCCGCGGCTGGCGCAGGCCCTGAAGGCAGGACGAAGTTCTTCAGTGGATGCCTGCCGTAGTAGCTGTCAGCCATGTCCTCCAGCTTTCTTAGATCGTCGCCAGTGATGGACCTGACGCCAGAGACTGTGTAGCCTACCCTGAAGATGAGCCTCTGAAGGTACTCCAGGTCTGAGAGGACGTCACCCATGTAGCTTGGCACGAGCGAGCGCGCCAGCCCAACGAAGCTGTTGGCCTCATCAAGGGCCCCCAGGAGCTCTATCAGCACGTGATCCTTTGGAACCCTCTCCTTTAGCAGGCTGCAGTAAGTGGTTCCGTCGTCGCCAGTCCTTGTGAATACGTGAGACAACCCATTGCACCGGCTGCAAAGGAAGGCCAGGACTAATATAAGTGCGCAGCTAACCAGAGCCTAGGGCTGCTAGTTAAAAGAGGTTCATTTCAGTTCTCTTGACGATAAAAGGAGCGTTGCACTACAACACTGGAATCGGCCCCGGTGCTCACGCTGAGATATCATAGTGCATCGTGAGCGGGGTGGTGGTCGCCGCAAAGACATAGCCCTCCCTGAAGACATAGCTTACCACGGCCATGTACCTGTCCTGAAGCCTCGGCAGGTAGTGCCTCACCTCCTGCGGCAGCGAGAGCGCCTCGACCTGGGACTCCTCGCTCCTCAGGAGTACCTTTGTGTTGGCCAGCTGGATCACTATGCTGTTCAGGTCCTTCGGGCTGTGTGTACTGAAGACGAGCCCTATGCCCCTTGACCTGCCCAGCCTGGCGACCTTTGATATCATCGCTGAGATGGCGCTAACCTCCTCCACCTCCTCCTTCGACCTGCCCTCGCTTGGGAAGAACTGGTGGGCCTCGTCTATGAATATCACTACCTCAGGCGAGTCCCTCTCCCTCCTCCTCCAGGCCTCGTGCTTCCAGGCTATGAGCCTGTCAAGCATCCTGTAGGCTAGCACCCTGAGCGCCTCAGGGCCGCCCTGGGAGCCCTCAAGGCCCTTCCTAAGGTCAAGGACCACCGGCACCCTAGCGCCGTTGGCCTCCTTCACTATGGCCTCCCAGCTGGGCTCCTCCAGGACCTCAAGGCCCCTGTCTGTCTCAACAAGTATGTCAACAAACCCCGTGTCCAGGAGCGATGAGACCCTCCTGAACAGGGCCTCGAGGGTGCTCCTGTGGGGCATCATCTGAACAATCGTGCCTGAGGTGAACTCTATTGCATCGGCGAGGCCGACCTCTAGGGTTCCCCCTGAGTCGCTGCGACCTATGAGCCTCTTGCTCGTCAGGTACTTCGTGTCAGCGACTGTCTTGCCAAACAGCTTTCTCCTCAGCTCCCCCTTGTAAATGGCCACGTAGCTGCCAACCAGCTCCAGGGCCATATTAATTGCCTGCTCGTCCCCGTTGGCTGCGCCCTTCCTGAGCTTTGCAAGGGCGTTGAGCAGCGCCGCCTGCACAACTTCAAGCGGAGGGTTGAAGCCGAACTCGGCCCTGAACCTCCTCCTTATTGAGTTGAGCGCGCCCCTGGCTAACTCACTGAGGCCAGGCATAAGGCTTGAGAGCGAGTCAGCGCCGCTCCTGGTGGTGTCTATAAAGTATGGCACGAGGTCCAGCCTGAAGGGCAGGTCTTGTGCCTCAAAGTAGCTCAGGCCTGTCTCAGGTGAGACTATGTGCTTAAACGCGCCGCCTGCGTCCCCGCCCAGGAGGGGCGCTATCACGTCAGCCACGTAATCCCTGCCTATCTCCTTCATGGCGTCATTGAATGCCTGCCCCTCCCTGGAGGCCCTGGTCTCCATTGTGGCCTGGGCCGTGACTGGGAGCACCACCATAACCCCGGCTGGAGGCGAGACGCCGGAGTAGACGCCGGAGTATATCTCCCTCGGCTCCGGCTCCCTCTGGGGGCCCATGGGGAGCTGAACAAAGTCGTCGTTAAGGTCTACCACTATCGCAGTGAAGCCGGGCCCCTGTTGGCTGTAGGCCGAGGCTATCATGTTCTTGAGAAGGGTTGTCTTGCCAGCGCCGGTTGTGCCTATTATAAGCACGTGGTGAAGGAACGCCTGAAGCGGGAGCTTAACTGGGATCCTGCCGCCTTCTATCAGGCCTCCGGGCGTCGCCAGGCTGCCCAGAGTCACCCCCTCAGCCGGGAGCGCCAGGAGCTCCCTCAGCGTCTGGGGGGACGGCACTACGACGGGGGCCTGGGGCTCTATGCTCTTTATCGCGGGCCTCGGGGCGCCGTCGCTGTCCCCCTTCTCAAGGATGAGCTCGCCCTCTATCACGGTGTCCGTCATAAGGCCCCTGGGCTCAACCGCGTTGACTATGGGGCTCACGGGGGGCTGGAGGCCCATTATGGCAAGCTCGTCCCTCCTGTTGATGGCTGTAACCCTCACCAGGACGAGCCTGAGGTCCTTGGGGTCAACTATGATGAGGTAGTCACCTACCCTCTGGAACGGCGCCTCCGTCTCGCCGTAGTACGTGGATGGGTCCACGATGAACTCTATCCTTGAGCCCTCCCCCACCTTCACCTCGCCGAACCTGGAGACCCTCCCAACGACCTTGCCCACGGCCTTCGCCTTATCATAGGCGGCCGTCAGCATGCGGTCAAGCTTGTCCACCTCGCTCTCTATCGACTTCAGCCTCTCGCCAAGCTGAAGCTGGCCCCCGTCGGTCACTCACTCCTCCCCCTCCTCAAGGAGCCCCCTGAGCTCCACCTCGCTCTCATAGCCTATCCTGCCGCCCAGCCCCATTACTTCTTTGGCAAGCAGGGCTCTTAAGGAGGACGTGAGGGCCTTAGCCCTCCTGTCGCTCATGGAGACGCTCACGGGCTCAAGGCTCTCCCTGGCTATGGAGTCCGCGAGGAAGGCCTGGAGCGGGTCAACCCCCACGTCCTCGAGCATGCGCAGCGTCTCCTCAGTGTACTCAAGCCTGTAGACCCTTGACCTGACCCCGGGCCTCTGCCAGGCGCTTGGAGTCATCACCACGTACTCCACGACCTTATTGATGCCGTCGCCGCCCCTCGCCATTATCTTAGGCGTCACGTAGACTCTGCCCGGCTCCTCAGCTATGCACGAGGACGCGAGCCTCTGCAGTATCATTGAGTCCGTCTCGCTGGAGCCGTCGACGCCGCAGCCATCAAGGAGCCTCAGGTAGCCGGGCGAGGAGGAGAGCAGGGAGCTCCTCTCGACCCTCTTCACCACGCCTATGACCGGGAAGCCCAAGGACTCAAGGCCCCTCAGGGCCTCGTACCTCTGCACCATAAGGCTCCCAACCCCCTTGCCCTGGCTTATGAATATGGGACCGTCAAGCACGACCACGGGCCTCCTGCCCAGCTCGGCGAAGGCCTTTGCTATCTCCTGCGCCGGGGCCTCCATGGCCCACCTCTCAAGCGAGAGCCTGGCGTAGTTAGCAAGCTGTGATATGAGGGCCTGCGAGAGGTCCTGGGGGGCCGCTGGCACCAGGGCGACGCCCTCCTCCTCGGGGAGCTCGAGGGGGCCGTGGGGTATGACGTAGATGAACGGGGGAGGCGAGGCGCCGCACTCAAGGGGGCTGTAGAGCGAGGGGTAGTCGCAGAGCTCCACGGGCCCCGGGCCTGATATTGAGAGCGCCGAGATGACGACGTCAGCGTATGGGGTAGCAAGGAGCCTTGTGCTGGTGTCGATGCCTATGTGAACAAGCTGCCTCAGCGACCTGGGCAGGCCGCGGGGGAAGCCCGGGACAAGCCTTGGAAGGAGGGGCCTTGAGGCCCCCTCGAACAGCTCCACGGGCCCCCTGTCCTCGTCCCCTGACGCCTCCAGTATGTCTGAGAGCCTGAGCGACCTGCCCCTGGCTCCCTGCCTTGACGCCTTCCCTGGGTTCATGAGCCCCCTCGCGAGTTTGCCAACAACCTCAGCCGCGGCTGTCGTGGTGCTCATCGACGAAGCCCTTTTCTACAGTATTAGCGTTACGGTAATACCTTATAAAGGGACCCGTGGCCGGATCCGGCAAACCCCAGGCGGAGCTTGGAATAAAGTAATACCATGCCCAGCCCGCACTCAAGGTATGCTCTGCCGCGGCCGCACTGGCAACTGTATAATTGTTGCAGGCGGCGCCTCAGCGTCAATGGCAGCTCTCAGAGGTAATCAAAGAGCTAGAATACCATAAAATGTTAAACAACGCCTGTAAAGCGCCTGGCGCGGGGGAGGATGATCTCAGTAGTCACGGCCTCCTACAACGAGGCTGAGAACGTCCCGAGGCTTGCTGAGAGGCTCAGGGCCGCCCTGGGAGGGCTTGAGCACGAGCTAATCCTAGTTGACGACAGCTCCCCCGATGGGACTGCGGATGTGGCATCCAGGTACTTCGACAGGGTTATAGTGATGGATCATGCTGGGCAGACCGCCTGCCTGCTTGAGGGCATAAGGAGCTCGAGGGGCGACCTCGTCGTCACCATAGACGCTGACCTAGAGAACCCTCCAGAGCTTGTCCCCCTCATGTTGCAGGCGGCCAAAGCGATGGGGTGTGACGTCCTCGTCGCCTCAAGGACCGTGCTTCCGAGGCCTCTCGAAATCGTGGCGTCGTCAACCCTTGGAAGGCTGCTGGGGGTGTCTGACCTCTTCTCCAACTTCAGGGTCTACAGGAAGTCCCTCCTGGCTGACTACGCTCTTAAGCTTGGGGAGACCTTCGGGTGCGAGCTCCTGGCAGCCTCAAGGCTTAGGGGGGCCAGGGTCTGTGATGTGCTGTACAGGCCTCCTCCGAGGAGGCGAAACCCCAGGATTGGAGGGGCCCTCAGGGCTAACGCCAGGGCCGCAATGGCATGGCTTAAGTGCATGTACTTTTACCTTGCTTAACAGCAGGTGGGTCATGGGACTCCTTCGAGCCCATCGGCACGGGGCTCACATCTACGCAATCACTCCCACCCTTTTGGGCATAGCCCACATCGATGTGGGAGGTCATCCTCTCCCAACAAAGATCTACTATAAACAGATATAAAAAGTTTCTATCAACGTAAAAAAGGATTTAGCCCCCAGTACACTCACGGCAGCTTCGCGTCATTAGTCCTCTCATGGTCTTACCTCGTGGCCTCCCTGAGCGTGGCCCCCGCCGAGGCGATAGCGGTGGTGACCTACCTGGCCATATTCTTCCCATGGCTCTACGCCACCAAGACGACGCCCCTCGGAAGCGTCACGGTGCCCACGGCGCCCGGAGTCATCATAGCGTTCGCGCTGCTGACCGTGTTCTTCCTAATAAACTACTATGGAGTTAAAATTATGGGCTCCACAAACACGTCCCTGACCTACATAAAGTTCGTGATTCCCAGTTACAATACTGCTCCTCCTGGGCCTCGCGCTGCACCCAAGGAACTTCAGCACCCCGTCATTTATGCCCTACGGCACGGTCCCGATCATCATGTCGATATCAACCACAGGCATAGTGTTCTCATACCTAGGATTCAGGCAGGGCCTTGACTTTGCTGGTGAGACCAGGAACCCGCAGAGGGACGTGCCGCTGGGCACGATACTGGGCTTCGTGATGGGCATAATAGTCTATGTCCTCCTGCAGGTCTTGTTCATAGGCTCAATACCTTGGTCAGCCCTCGGCCTCAGGCCCGGCAACTGGACCGGCCTCTCAGCCACCCCCATCTCAGCTGCCCCATTCTTTGAGGCGGCCAGGCTCTCAAGCTCCTCGGCCCTGAGGTGGTGGAGCTGGGGCGTCATGCTGGGCGCCATAGTGGCCCCCATAGGGACGGGCCTAATTTACATAGGCACTGTGTCAAGGGTGCTCTATGGCATGTCAACAAACGGCAGCATACCGGAGACCTTCATGAAGCTCAACAGGCACCGGGTGCCATGGATAGGGCTGCTTATATCGTGGCTTATAGGCGCCCTCTACCTCCTTCCGTTCCCCTCCTGGGCCTACATAGCCAGCCTGACAGTGTTCGCCACGGTGTTCACATATACAGTAGGCGGGGCAGCGGTTCCTGCCCTCAGGAAGCACGCGCCTGAGATAAGGAGGCCGTTCAAGCTCTGGGCACCCACGGTAATGGGCGGAATAGCCTTCATAGCGGCCTACATGATAGTCTACTGGGCGGGCTTCAGCACCATGTGGATAGCCGTGCCGCTGGTGCTGGCCGGCCTGCCGATCTTCTACATTTACGTGGCGCCTCGCTGGTACAAGGTCAGCAGGTCCCTAGGCGCTGCCCTCGGCGTGGTGTACTGGGTGGTGCTCGCCGTCACCACGTACTTCCTGCTGTACAGGGATATAGTGCTGCCCTGGGCCTCGATAAGCTATGGGCCGCTCCCGCTTAAGCTATCATACCAGGTTGACTTCTGGGCCTTCGTGTTGATCAACCTGCTCACGACGGTAGCCTTCACCTTAGTGGTGTACTCTATGGGCAACGAGGAGCTGAGGAAGGAGATAAACTCCGGCTGGTGGGTCATAGCTGCCCTCTTCATTGGCATAATTCTCGTGTTCTACGGCACCCTGGGACCCTTCGGATCCAACGCGCCAATAGGCTACCCCCTCGACGACGTAAGCACAGCAGTGGCGGCGGCAGTGCTTTACGTGTTTGCGCTCATCAGCGCGCGCAGGACTAAGGACCTCGAGGCCCTGATACAGAGCCTCAAAGGCCCCTGACCTTAACCTGCACGAAACCGTAGAACCCTTTTATTTCTTTTTTAACCAGCGCTTTTGCGGGGCTTGGCTTGCCCACGTTCAAATTTGACGAGAGCATGTTCAGGACAGTTAGCTTCCTTCCGTCGTCCAACAGGGCCTTCGTGGACGGCTGCACAGCGAGCGACGCCGGAAGAATGTGCTTCTCACAGGTCAGCGAGAGGGCCATAAGGGTGGCGGAGCCAGGGGCCAGGGACTTCAAGGCCCAGCAACTGAAGTCTCCGGAGCTTGTCATAGGCGAGTACAGACTGCAGCTGCTGCCTCACATCAAGGTAACCCGCGGGAGCGTGACGGTTTTTGAAGAGTGGGAGCCTGACGACAGGCTCATGCGCGGCGCCAACAGGACGTGGGTGGACCCGCTCTTCGCTGACGTGAGGCCCGCCGAGAGCTGGCTCAACTACCGTACCATAGTTACGGGCAAGGTCACGTGCTCCGACGGCAGGGTCTGCAGCTCATTCTCCATCTCCCTCAGACCTGGGGAGCCCATCTATGGCCTCGGGGAGCACTTCGGCCACATTAACAAGAGGGGAGGGGAGTTCATAACGTGGGCCGCCGACGCGCCTTCAACGCCCAGCTACGCCACCTACGTGCCTGTGCCCTTCGTATGGTCACCGAGGGGCTGGGGGCTGCTAGTTAACACCTACTCCCCGGTTTACTTCGACCTCGGCAAGTCCTCATACGACAGGCTGCTCATAGTGACCAGGGGGCCCCTTGACGTCTACCTGATGTTCGGCACGCCCAAGGAGATACTGGGGACCCTCTACGACCTGACGGGCCTCCCAAGGGCCCCGCCGCCCAAGTGGAGCTTCGGCTACTGGCAGAGCAAGTGCGCCTACAACAGCCAGGACGAGGTGCTGGGCGTCGCCAGGGAGCTCAGGGCCAGGGGCTACCCGGCTGACGTGATTCACGTAGACCCGCCGTGGGAGGGGAACTGGAGGAAGTACAGGTGCGACACCGTAGACTTTGAGTGGGACACGAGCGCATTCCCCGACCCCAAGGGGATGGTGGACGAGCTGCACAGGCTCGGCTTCAAGCTGTCCCTCTGGATAAACCCATACATAGAGCCCGGCACGAGGCTCTGGTCAAGGCTGGAGAGGTACATGGTCAAGTCGAGGCTTGGCGGCCTCGCGACCCCTGCAGCTGACTGCCAGAGGAGGGAGGGGGCGGGCATAGTTGACCTGACAGACCCTGAGGGCTTCAATGCCTTCAAGCAGGCCCTCAAGGACCTCGTGCTCCCTTACGCCGACGTCATAAAGGCTGACTACGGCGAGGCCGTGCCGCCCGAGGCCGACTTCAGGAACGGCATGAGCGGCGAGGAGGCCCACAACTACTACCCCGTGCTCTACATGAAGGCGGTCTATGAGGCCACCCTGGAGGCCAAGGGCTACAGCATAGTCTGGGGCAGGTCGGGCAGCACGGGCGTCTGGCAGTACCCGCTCAACTGGGGAGGCGACGTGCCGTCGAGCTGGGAGGGACTCAGGCAGGCTATAAGGGGACTGCTCTCGTACCACGCCAGCGGAGCCCTCTTCGGCTCCTTTGACGTGGGCGGCTTCATAGGTAGGCCTAGCGACGAGCTCTACCTCAGGTTCCTGCAGGCCGGCGTCATGGTGAGCCACGTGAGGGCCCACGGGGTCACAGACAGGGAGCCGTGGAAGTACTCGCCGAGGGAGACCCTGGCGGCCCTTAGGCTGAGGTACAGGCTGCTGCCCTACATCTACTCCGAGTCCTGGAGGTCCGTAGAGGAGAGGGTGCCGCTGGTGAGGCCCCTGCCCCTCGAGCATCCCGACGACCCCAACGTGTATGACATAGACGACGAGTTCTACCTCGGCTCAAGCCTGCTCGTGGCGCCCATAGTTGAGGAGGGCCAGCCTGGCAGGAGGGTCTACCTGCCCGAGGGGAGGTGGGTGGACTACTTCACCGGCAATGAGTACGAGGGAGGCAGGTGGGTGACCATATCTTACGACTCCCTCGACAGGTTCCCGCTGCTGGTCAGGGAGAACTCTGTGATACCGATGCTCGGCGCTGACGTTGACCACGTGCCAGAGGGCCGCTTCAGCCCAGTGGAGTTCCACACCTTCAAGGTCGTCGACGCCGAGTACCCATACTACGACGACGGCCTCAGGGCCGCTGTGAGTTGCAGGGGAGGCAAGTGCTCAGTCGACGGGATGCCAGCCGACGTCAAGTACACCTTTGTCCACCAGAGCTGAGGCGTTTAACCCCGCCGAGCGCCTAGGCGGCGGCCGACGCTCATGGTAATGTCAAAGCGTCAAGAGTCAGCCAACCATGTGCAGGCTGCTGGCGTCAGGCGAAGAGCTCACTTTGATACTGGCGCTATCTCGACGCTGATATCTTCATATGCGGCGTCCCTAGTCACCGTACTGGTCCTGGGTCCAGTGAACCCAGTTAGATTGATCCTTGTGGCTATCCTATTTGCACTTAACATTACTAGCCTGACCAGGGTTCACGTCAGGTTAGCGTCAAGGCCCAGGTTAACGGACTACGCGCTCTTCACTGTTAATGTGGCGCCTTACGCATACCTACTTTATCCAAGGCCGCCGGCATGGTTAGTCATACCAGCAATACCGCTGGCGTTGTTCATAATCGAGGCGGCCAGGGGGAGGGGCAGGGGCGCCTTAGCTAACGCTGCCGGCACGGCGCTCATAGCCTCAGCTTACCTGCCATTCTACGCCCTGATGGGTGGAGTTGTGTCGATAGCAGTGCTTTACACGGCCTTAACATGGGTAGCCTATCACGCCTTCTCCGCTGTTTACGTTGAGGGCAAGCTACCCTTTAGAAGCGTTAAACCTTGGTTATCCAGCGTGCTGTGGTTCACGGTTATGCCTCCCCTGGCCGCGTTAGCCGTCATCCACCTTAGCTGGTACTTCACTATGTCCCTCATAGAGCCTAGCATAAGGGCAGTTCACGCACTGGGCGAGGGCAAGATCGACAGAGAGCTGAGGGCTAGGATTAGGAGGATCGGCTTCGGTTCCCTAGCAGAATCGCTGGTGCTGGCGGCGACGCTGCTCGCATTAATTGCACTCTATGGGCACTAGGGGGCAGACAGCTATGCTGACGTCGGACATGCTTATAGAGGCGTCGAGCCTGTTATGGGCGGCGTTCACACGGCTAAGAAGGTACAGGAGGACTATGAGGTCGTCTCATTCTAAGCCGCCTCTCCGCTTCTTTATTCCTAGGCCCTGAGGTACCCCAGGTGCAGGGCTTGGCTGTCCCGGGCCATGTGGCCAGGTCATACATTAAGGACTCGAGGGATGAGCAGGTGCAGCCGGCAGGCGTCGACATAAGGCTGGGGGAGGTGATGGAGTTCCTCAATGACGGCGAGCTGAGGGCGACCTCTAAGAGGCTCCCAGACGTCAGGTCCGTGAGGCCAGTTAACGGCCTCTACAGGCTCCAGCCGGGGGCCTACAAGGTAAGGTTCCTTGACGTCGTCTCAGTCCCCCCTGACGCCGTAGGCATCTGCTACCCCAGGAGCACGCTGCTCAGGATGGGCATCACCATATCGTGCGCAGTCTGGGACCCGGGGTACATGGGGAGGGGGGAGGCCCTCATGATAGTTGCCAACCCCCACGGGGCCGTGATAGAGCAGGGGGCGAGGGTGGCCCAGATGGTGTTCATTAGGCTTGAGTCAAGGCCGTCCTCGCTTTACAGCGGCTCATACCAGGGCGAGAACCTCTGACCTCCTCCCCGCCCCTTCAGGCTTGCCGTTCATTTTGTCGGGGCACGCGCCTAACGCGAGCACATTAAAGGGACTGAAGCCCCAAGGTCCTCTACTGCGGCATAGCATACAAAAGTGTGTGCTATGGTTGACCCTTGGAGGGCCCTTCAAGCCCCGGCCTCTGCGAATTCAGCGTGCTCTCTACTTCTCTGCCAGTGTCAGTAACTATCTTGATGAGGTCCTCAACCATGCCTTTTATCTCGTTGAGGTTACTTGAGAGCCGCGGGTACTGCTCAGGGCTCACCCTGTCAGCCTCGACCTTCTCCTTCAACGCCCTTAGGATGCCCTTCACGTACTCTAGTTCCCTCCCATCCTCAACAAGCCCCTTGAAGGTAAGGCCGGAGTCGGCGTGCAGACGGGACACGTTAACGTAGTCGTTAGGGCCGAGGTAGCAGCGCTTTACCTTCCTGTGTACCGTGCCGTCAGGGGCCTTGCAATATGCTACGCCGTGCACGGCGTAGTAGTAGGTACGGCTGTCCGCAACGAGGGCAGATGTTCCTACCCTTGTCCTGCCCGCCTGCGGCCTCCACCTGCCTCCTCACGTAACTGCAGGCAGCCCAAGTATTTTATGTCTAGCACACACTTTTATGTGCTGTTGGTGTTAAGGGGTAGAAGAAAGACAGCCCAGGCCCTCAAGGGCCCATCAGCCTGGTGTTTCCATGTAAATTTGTGTGGAAAACGCTGCAGGGGACCACTATGTAAGGCCGCGGCAGGACGTGCCCAGCAACCGCGCCGCCGTCAACACCAAGGCCTCAGCGCGAGCGCAGCGCCTCCTCCGCGACCTTCAGCTTGTAGGTAGCGAATGCATAGCGCGGGCTGCGGGAGTTAAACCCGAAGGCCCGCCTTCAGTATAACTTTACCGTTACACTGATCACCTTGGCCTCACTGAACTCCCTCGCCTCGACCAGCCTCCTGGCCGCCCTCTCAGCCCCCCACGAAGTTCGGTACCCTGTCGTGGACGGGCCTCGGAGGGGCAGACCGCTCCTCTCGAGGGGGCCCCAGGCGGCCCTCCTTACCCCTGTCCTTCTCAGCCTGAGCCTCCCCTAAGTCCAACTTAACCTCCCTCCGAGAGGTACCTGACCCACTGGGCGGCTATAGAGGCGAGGAGCTGACCTGGGTCCTGCGTTGGGCTCTGAAGCCACGAGAAGACTGGCCCGTTGAACGACGGTATCAGGTAGGGGTAGGTCTGGGGCACAGTCGGCGGCGTCGCCGTGGCGTTCTCATTAGCTATGAGTATGGCCTTCAGCCACTCCCTCTCGTAAGCGGGAACTGAGGAGTTTGACATTATCTCAACGTAGGCCTGCCTCGATATGGGCAGGGAGCCCTGAAGGTAGAAGGCCTGCTCCTGGAACTGGGGCGACAGCACGAACCTAAGGAACTCCAAGGCCAGTCCCTTGTGCTGGCTGTACTTGCTTATCCCGAGGAAGGTGGAGCCTGGCTCGCCGTAGCCGCCAGGCAGGGGGGCCATCAGGAGCTGTGAGGCCACGCTGGAGTTTAGGCCCATTATGTCGTTGGCCCACGCTATGGCCCCGGCCACCGAGCCCTCACCGACAAGCTGGGTGAGGGCGTCATAGCCTATGGCTATATCTGACGGCGAGGGCTCGTAACTTACCAGCTCCCTTAGAACCTCCAGGGCGTCAACCCCGGCTGTGCTGTTGAAGCTGGGCGGCGGGAACGGGTGCCGCCACCAGCTCGGCGCGCAGCCCATAAACATCGTGCCATAGCCAGGCAGCCCAGCTGGGCTACCGCAGTCCAAGGTTGAGTTGTGAGCGTAGTACCACTCGAAAATCGCCGGGTAGGTGTCTATGAGCTCATGTGAGGGCTCATCCTCGACAAGGAAGCCGTACTTAACAAGCCCCTTGCCTACAAGGAACTTGTCGGCGTCAATTACGGCTGTCCAGTTCTGCCACGTCCACGGGTTAAGCTGCACGTGGTACTCGCTGTAGAACTCCTGCTGCAGAGTTACGTTGTTGAAGAGCGTAGCGTTGTACGCCAGAAGCTCAACCCACGTCTGGATGGCGACGCCTATGACCTCGGCGCTTCCGTTGCTCAGCTCATAGACTCCGCCAAACGCCTCCTGGTCCCATATTATGTCGCTCTGGTTGAAGTAGCTCATGTTAAGAGGAACCAGGTATGGGGCTAAGAGCTGAGAGGAGGTCGGTGTGAATGTGACTACATCGTACTGGGGGCTGTGGGCCTCGAGGACCGTCAGCTCGTTTTGAACGTAGGAGTTCCAAGGGAACGGAACAACCACTACCTTGATATCGGGATGCGAGGCCTCGAACTCCTCGGCAGCAAGCTGGACGACAGGCTCTACATCGCTGTAGGTGACTATCACAAGCCTCTGGTTCGCTGAGGGCGCCATGTGGAGGGCCAGCCATCCGACCACCGCAATCACTATCACCAAAATTACAGCTATTGCCAGCAGGGCGCTCCTCCTCACATCAGCTCGCCCTCATAACATGCTTCCCCTGGCGCGCTTAACGGCTTATTGAATTTTCAATACACAGCTGCAATGCCTTGTAAAGTTATTGAGTGCCGTGCTTTACTTAGAGCCAAGATAATATGCCAATTATCCCACTGGCTATCTCTTGCTGTGCTTACTTTGCTTTAGGACTTTTCCTGCCCAGAGATATACGGGCGTCTAAAGTGAGGCAGGGCCTCATAGGTGCACCACGGCTGGCATCAGCATAGGTATGATAAGGGTTAGAACTACTCCTTGAACCATGCCCTCAAGGCCAACCTCGGGGCCACCATACCTAGTTATGACGCCCAGCGTGGTGTCCATTGACGTTGCCCCGCCCATAACCACAGAACCCTCGCCCACGTACCTCTTAAGGAGCGGGAAGAGCGCCAGGGTTATGTCCTCGCGCAGCTGGTTGCCCACGAAGCCTATCACCCCCATGGCTGGGCTGAAGAGCGAGAGGAAGGGGCCGGTGAACGAGTACCACCCGGAGCCAAGGGCCGCGGCCACCGCGAGCCTCACGGGCAGGTCGAGGGGTAGCGCTATTATGAGCCCTGCCACGACGTCGCCCACTACTGCAAATGCCGTGAAGGCGAGCCCCCTGCTCAGGATCCTCCTGCCCGCGGCCGCCAGCCTTCTCCACGAGAGGCCGACGTATATCCCGGCGGTGCCGACTACTATGTAGAGGAATACGTAGGCGTAGGGCAGCACGAGCTCAGGCCTCGGCCTCAGCAGGGCCCCAACAGCTATGCCTACTGCGAACGCTGTCACTGTCCTAACTGCTGCCCTTAGCTCCTCCCTCAGACCTCCTCACCTCCACCTCGGCCAGGTAGGAGCCCAACAGGCCGGGGAGCACAGCTATTGCAATAGAGGCGGCTATCACAGTGAACACCAGCCCGCCCAGTGAGAGCACCTCGGAGCCCACGACGAGCCCCATGGAGAGCACAAGCGCTATTATGGAAATCGTTGAAGTGACGTCAACGGCCTTTACATTATTAACGCGCCTGGTGGAGAGGACCACGCCAATGAGAACCCCTGCCGCCAGCGATATGTAAAGTGTCTCCTCCATTGAAAGCACGCTGGGCACCTGCGGCCTTAGGCTCCTTAAGGGGTAGTTAAGCCTTCCGCAACTGTTTCGGTTTTCACATAGTTTTTAAGGTTCAATATACCATCATGTCTATCGGCGGGGTCCCCTGTGAGGGGGTGAAGGGCCTGGCGGCTCCCCCGAGGCTACTCAGGGCGTGGGGCCCCAGGTAACCCTGAGCGCCCCCAGGCCCTATGAGGGCCCGAGCGGGGCGCGGGGAACAAGGATGAGACCCTGACTGTAAAACAGTGAACCCATGTAGGAGCTGAACCCCTATGAGGTCCTGGCAGGCTAGCGTGGGCCTCTAAATATGAAGTGGATAGGTCCAGATCATGCATAGCCGAGTCTCCTGTAGAGCTGCGCAGCCTCGTGCAGGTGCTTCCTGCCTATCCTCATGTGCTCGCCCATCTCGACAAGTATTTCCATCCCAGCTATGAGGCTTTCCAGCGCTGCGTGCGACGTGTATATTCTCCTTATCTCGTCCTCCCCGGCCCTGTAAATCAACATCGCAGGGGGCTTCGAGGCGTCATAGACAGCTATCTCCGCCGGCCTGTTGGGCTCTATTAAGGCCTCGTCAAGCCCCGCCGTCCTCCTGAGCCGCTGGCTTATCGAGAGGACGTCGCCCAGGCCGTCCATGACATAGCCTCCTCCGCCCGTGAGCACCAAAAGCCCCCTGTCGCCGTCCTGCACCTGCCCCCCTGGACAGCCCTCGCCCCCTATTGTGACCAGGCCCCTCAGTATGGGCTGCAGTGAGAACTCCTCGCTGCAGCTGGGCCTGGCGACCCCGTAAAAGCCCCCTATCCTGCGGGCCAGGCTGAGCGACAGGGAGGGCGAGAGGCCCTCGACGAGGGCCGTCGTGACCCCCATCATGTGAAGCTCGTAGACCCCCGGCAGTGACGCAGTGAAGAGCTCCTCGTCCTTCAGCCTCCTGTAGAACTCCATCCTTGCAGTCAGCTTAGGGCGCATGTACCTGAGCGGGTAGGCCGCTACGTCGGCCACGGCCGTCAGGCCGGGCACGACGACCCTGCCCTCCCCACCTATGAGGAGGGTGGCGTCCTGTATCTCCTCCGGGGCCGGCTGAGGCCCCACGTCCCTTATTATGCCGTCCTCTATGTAGACGTAGGAGTCCTTTATCAGCTCCTTGCCCGTGTAGATAGCCGCCGCGTTTATCAACACAGACAGGGTCATGTCGCATCAATAACAGACTGTAGGCTTGGAGTAATTACGTCTGTCGCAGGGGCACTGCTGAGGAGGCGCTACACGTGAAGTTAAAATCGCCGGGCTGCAGGCTAAATGACGGGACGTAAGGGGCCAGAGGGAGGTTGAGCGCAGAGCAGCCGATGACGTACATAGTTGACCTGGACTCCATAATAGATGGTAGCCTCAGGAAGCTCGTGGAGGGCGGCAGGATAGCAGGCAAGGTCCTGGTGCCAGCCGGGGCCCTGGACTACTTCTACTCCGAGGCTAAGGCGGGCAGGAGCGTGGGCTTCACAGGCCTGCAGGAGCTCGGGAGACTCATGAGTGTTACCAGCCCGCAGGTCAGCTTTGAGGTACTTCAAGACATTAAGTTGGAGAACTACGACAAGCTGAAGTTGGCCATAAGGGACTTCGCCGCTAGGAGAGGGGTAGCCCTCGTAACAAGCGACCCCATCCAGGCCCAGGCCGCTGAGTTCGCCGGGGTCAAGGTGCTTTACACGGGCGCCCCGAGGGAGGGCAGGCTTAGGTTTGAGGAGTACTTTAATGAAAAAACCATGAGCGTCCACCTGAAGGAGGGGGCCCCGCCCCTGGCTAAAGTTGGAAAGCCCGGCAGCTGGCTCTTCGTCAAGCTCTCAGACAGGCCGCTCGAGAGGGCGGAGCTGGAGGAGATGTCGAGGGAGATAATTGAGAGGGCCCTGACGAGGAGCGACAGCTTCGTTGAGATAGACAGGGCTGGCTCCACAATAGTGCAGCTCAGCGACTACAGGATCATAATAACGAGGCCGCCGCTGAGCGACGGGTGGGAGATAACCGCTGTAAGGCCTATAGCCAGGCTGCGCCTTGAAGACTACAGCCTGCCAAGTAAGCTCATGGACAGGCTTCTCTCAAGGGCTGAGGGGATACTCATAGCTGGCTCCCCTGGCGCCGGCAAGACTACCTTTGCCCAGGCCCTTGCGGAGTTCTACGCGTTGAAGGGCAAGGTAGTTAAAACCATAGAGAGCCCCAGGGACATGAGGCTGCCCCCGACCATAACCCAGTACTCGAAGAACTACGCCGACCTCTCGGAGCTTCACGACATACTGCTGCTCTCAAGGCCTGACTACACGGTCTTTGACGAGATGAGGGATGATAATGACTTCAGGCTCTACACCGACCTGAGGCTTGCAGGCATAGGCATGATAGGCGTGGTGCACGCCACGGCGCCAATAGATGCAGTGCAGAGGCTGGCCACCAGGGTCGAGCTCGGCATGATACCGAGCATAGTTGACACAGTAATATTCATAGACAGCGGCCAGGTCAGCAAGGTCTATGAGATCAACATAACTGTGAAGCTGCCAACTGGCCTCAAGGAGGAGGAGCTGGCGAGGCCCGTGGTGGAGATCAGGAACTTCCTCAGCGGTGAGCTTGAGTATGAGCTCTACACCTTCGGCGAACAGGTCATGGTGATACCCGTGAGCCAGAGGAGGGCAGCGCTCACCGTTGAGGAGAAGGTGGCCAAGATAGTTCCCGGCGCTGAGGCCGAGGTTAAAGATGGGGCTCTTATAGTTAAGCTCCCGAGAAGGGCCAACATAACAGCCAAGAAGGTCAGGAGCCTCAAGAAGCTGGCCAAGGAGGAGAACCTGGACCTGAGGTTCGTGCCGCGCGAGGACTGACCCTTTACTAATACTCAAAAACCTCGCGGCGCTTGCACCCGCTGGGAAGCCTCTCATGACAGTTTCTGAGGCCGCGGAGCTCACGCGCAGGTTCTCAAGGGAGGCCCTGGTAAAGGGGATAGGGGAGGAGGGCGTCAGGAGGCTGAGGAGCTCAAGGGTTGCAGTGATAGGCTGCGGCGCCCTAGGCTCTACTGAGGCAGAGCTGCTGGCCAGGTCAGGCGTGGGGTTCATAAGGGTCGTTGACAGGGACGTGGTTGACTACACGAACCTGCACAGGACGCACATGGTTGGCGAGGCCGACGCCGAACAGGGGACCCCAAAGGCGACGGCCTGCAGGGACGGCGTCATTAACATAGACCGCTCAATCAAGGTTGAGGCCATTATAGATGACGTTGACTCCGACAACGTTGAGGACATCATAAGGGACGTTGACATAATCCTTGATGGCACGGATAACATGGAGACCAGGTTCCTTATAAATGAGGCCGCTGTTAAGCACGACAAGCCGTGGGTCTACGCGGGCGTCAACTCGTGGTATGGGACAGTTATGTTCATAGAGCCTGGGAGGGGGGCCTGCCTGAGGTGTCTCATGCCTGAGGGCTTTGAGGGGCGGCAGGCCTCATGCGACGTCATACCTGCCATCGGTACAGTGACGACTATGGTAGGCTCTATCGCGGCTAACCTCGCCGTAAGGTACCTCGCGGGCGACAGGCCTGAGCCAGGGGTGCTTTACTCCATAGATGCCAGGGAGGGCTCTATTGAGAAGATCAGGGTTGAGAGAAACCCCCAGTGCCCGGTCTGCGTCATGGGACGCTACGACATGCTTGCCAGGAGGCCTGCGCTGGGGCTCCTGACCAGGGTCTGTGGGAGCGAGGCGTTTAAGCTGAGGCTCACAGCTGACGCCCCGTCGCCTGAGGAGCTCTCATCGAGGCTTGCGAGCAGGTTTAGCTGGCTCATCTCAAGGCCTAACTACGTTAAGGTCATAACTAAGGAAGGCGTAACTGTTACGGTCCTGGGAAGGAGGGTGGTAGTTATAGAGGGCGCGGCAAACGAGGATGAAGCGAGGAAGGCCTACAACGAGGTCGCCGAGGCGGCCGGCATGCCGGTCCTCGTTGACGCAGCTCCCAGGCCATAGGAGCATTAGCCCCAAACCCCAAAACACACCTCTGTAAGAGATCATCACCTTGTATGATACAATTAAAAGGCGGCCAGGTCATAGCTGTTAATGGTGCGGGCGGACGACCTGGAGGTTAACGTGCCGTTTGTCCCTAGGTGCTCACTCTCATCAGCTTATGTTCGCTCGTCGCGCCTAGGGACCTCCACCTTGCCCACAGGGCCCTTGGGACTCCTGCGGGCTCATGAGCGGCTGTAGAGCCCAGCGGCGCGGGGCCCCCATCTACGGAAATCAAGGCCCTCACGCGGCTTGGGGCATGGCCCCCATCGCCGCCAAGGGCCCTTAAAAGGAGGTTATAACAGGCTACCGCATCCCTGTGCCAGGTCTCGCCTCCCTTTGAGCAGGTGCCGTGCCTGTCCCTGCCATAGACTATCTTAGCGCCGTGTATAGGGCACTTCCTTGAGGTGTTCTTAGGATTAACGTAAATCACTGGAACCCCGTACTCCCTCGCCTTCTCCTCTATGGCCCTCTGCACTCCTTTAAAGGCCACTTGGAATATCCTGTGCCTTAGCTGATGGTCCTTAAAGAGGAGCGGCGGGGGCCTCGTCCTGGTCTCAGATAAGGAGATAGCGGAGGCCACGAAGGACCTATGGTCGATGGGGCTCATCGCTGAGCCCACCTCAGCCTCAGCCTACGCTGCGCTTAGGCTCCTCAGGGAGGCCGGCGTCGACGTAAACGACTTCATAGCTGTGCTCACGGGGAGCGGCCTGAAGTTCTACGACATAGCGGCTAGGCTCCGCACTTAGCCTTCAGCTCCTCCACGCACGCCCTGACGCAGCTTTCGAAGTCAGCCCCGCCCACTGACCTCTCTGCGCAAGAGTCCCTGCAGACCTCCACTATGTGACCCCTTGTAAAATCGTCGCAGGCGCCCTCCACCTGGCAGCGCCATCATGTATTATTAGGCCAGTATGTTAATAAAAGTTTGTATACAGTATTACAAGGATATTTCCAGGTAAACACCAGGAGAAACCTATTTTAAGCTTCTAGCAATCTATAAAATAAATGGCGAAAGGGTGAGAAAAATGGAGAGGGGGTACAGGCAGGCTAACAGGCAGAGCCAGAGGCTAGAGGCTCTAGCGGACGCCTACATAACTGTCCAGAGGGTTAGGGTCGGCGGGTGACTCGCTCTTTAACTTGCAATTATATTCACTAAGACTTCTGCACTACATTGTCTGTAGTAGGTCTTCTTTCTAACTTTCCTTAAGGTGTTTAGTAGCTGAGCGCGCTCTAAAACGTTGACCCTAAGCGCCTTCAGGCGGCAACAAGTGCACGATGCGTGGCTGTAAGCAAATAAAGCGGAAGGCCTACGCAAAATCTGAAGTGGCTTAGAGCGATTAGTCCGCTAGCTTCCCAAGCCTCTGAAGGGACTCCTCGACGTCCTTCATGCCAAGCCTCTCAAGCGTTGACCTCCTTATGAAGCCCGTCCTAGTGTCCCATCCAAAGGCCTCATAGGCCTCGTTGACAAGCCCTTCAGGGTTCTCAACCTTGAGCCCCTTGGCGGGCCCGGTGAGTATTGGAGTTATCATCCTCTTCGGCAGCCTGTCGTGCTCCTTCGTGAAGCCCTCCCTCAGGTTAAACGCCCTCTTCAGGTTCCACGTCCTCTCGCCCGCCAGCAGCACGTCCTGGGGCGTAGTCTCTATGCCTGTGAGCGCCGTGTATATCTTAGCTATTCTCCTCGGGCTCATGACCCCGCTCTCAGGCCCTGCTGAGTAGAATATGCAGAGGCCGACGTTGTTAAAGGCCTCGCCGTAGCTCGCGAGGACCTTGTAAGCTAGCCCCTTCTTGACGCCCGTCTCTGAAAGCGCGTCCGGCAGAGGCCACGGGAGGCCGAAGTCCTTGAGGCCAGCGTCCACCTGCATCATGTCATATGAAGGGTATATTGGGTGCACGTGGCAGGCACCCCTAGGGGTTACGGCGTACTGTATGCCCAGCAGCTTTGACTCAACCCTTGGGTCGTGGGCCGGGAATTCAAGGCCCTTGACGTGGTTGACTAGCTCCTCAGCGCCCTTACCTATAGCCTTAGCGGCCCTGTAGCTGCCCTCTGCCAGTACGTTGCCAAACCCTCTCCTGTAAGCTATCATCTCAACTAGCTTCACGTGAGTCTCAGGGTCGTTCCACTTCAGCTCAATGCCGCCTGTTTCGTCCTTCGTTATAAGCCCCTTCTGGTAGGCCTCCACAGCCCACGCTATCGTGTGGCCAAGTGATATCGAGTCAAGGCCATAGTTGTTGGCCAGGTAGTTGATCCTTATTATGGCCTCCATGTTATCTATCATGTTCATGGGCCCATTCATGTCGGTGGTCTCGTACTCTGGGCCCTCGTTAGGGGGCGTGGCAAACGGGCCCGCGGCCACGTAGCTGTACCTGCTGCAACCTATGACGCACGAGTGGCAGGCCCTCCTCTTTATCATGTAGTTCCTCTCGAGCGCCTCGTGAGAGACCTTGTCGGCAGACTCAAAGTAGCCCGTCTCGAAGTTAGCCGTGGGGAGGGCGCCGGCTGCGTTAAGGCCCAGGAGACCTCCAATGGTGCCGTGTTGCCCCATCGCCCTCTGGCCTGGGTCGGCCTTTATCCCGGCCTGGGCCTCTAGGGCGGCTGCCATAAATTCCTCTGGGTTATAGACGTCTATCCCCTCACCGCCGGCCGCCACTATCGCCTTAAGTTTCTTTGACCCCATTACTGCGCCTCCGCCCGTCCTCCCAGCGGCCCTGTCGTAGTCATTCATTATAGCGGCATACCTGACTATGTTCTCCCCAGCGGGGCCTATGGCTACCACCGAGGCGTCATGCGCGCCGGTGTCCTCCCTCAGGGCGTCCGTGACCTCGTGAACAGTCATGCCCCAGTACCTCTTGGCGCTCCTTATCTCAGCCCTGCCGCCCTCCATGTAGAGGTAGACCGGCTCAGGCGACCTGCCCCTGATCACTATGAGGTCGAAGCCGCTGTACTTCATCCAGGCCCCGAACTTGCCCCCTGACCTGGTCTCCCCCCAGCCGCCAGTCATGGGTGCCTTGAAGGCCCAGTATATGTTGCCGCTCCCCGGCGCCAGGGTCCCCGTGAAGGGACCGGCCGTAGCTATCAAAATGTTATCAGGTGACAGCGGGTCAACGCCGGGCTGCAGCTCGTCCCAGAGGATCCTCGCGGCATAGCCGAGGCCTCCCATGTACATCTTGACATAGTCAAGCCTCAGCTCCTCGACGCTGGTCTTCCCTGCGGTAAGGTCAACCCTGAGAACCCTGCCCTTGTAACCGTACCACTTCAAACCGAGGTCCCAGTTATGTGGGTACCCTGCAGGTATAAGTCGCTATGCCAATTTTTGTAAGGACTGCTTAACCCTGGCCCCTCCTCGCAGTGAAGGGCGAGGCCTTCGGTTGTAAGCGCATTAACTCCTCCCCTGCACCTACAGCTGGGAGAGGCCTTGGAAGTCTACTTCGTGAAGGGCATGTCTAACTCCTACATAACAAGCGACGGGGTTCTCATAGACGCTGGCGTCAAGTTAAACGACGTCGTTAAGGTCGCGGAGCAACACGGAATAAAGATAAGGTACCTCTTCATAACGCACTACCACGTTGATCACACCAGGTACGCCGCTGACATCGCCAAGGCCCTTGGCTGCGCAGTAGTGGCGCCGGAGCTGGACTCCGACGTGGTGGAGGGCAGATCAAGGCCTCCAGGGGGCCTGGCAGGCCTCCTCCACTCCCTAATGCGTGTGAAGCCTGTTAAGGCTGACGTGAAGGTTAAGGATGGTGACGAGGTGGAGGGATACAGGGCCTTGGCAGCCCCTGGCCACACGCCTGGCAGCACGGCTTATGTGAAGGAAGGAGCTATGTTCAGCGGCGACGCCGTGCTCAGCTCAAATGGGAGGCCTGTGTTGCCTCCAAAAAGGTATAACTTTGACCAACATAGGGCTGAGGAGAGCTTCAGAAAGCTCCTAGACCTAAAGCCTAAGGTTATATACCCCGGTCATGGGACGCCTATAAAGTTCATGCCCTAAAGCTTAAAGAATAGCCATAGGCCATTTGGCCTAGGCTGCCCTGAATAGTGAAGCGCCGCTATAATGGTTTAGAGGATGGAACCGCTTTGATTAAAACCTGCGGCTCCTTCTGCCCCCGAAGCCTCCCCTAGCTCCGAAGCCTCCCCTGGGCCGGGACTCCTCAACCACCTTGTCGGAGAGATTGTTGGAGGTGTTCACGTTCTCTATTTGAACGTCGGACTCCCTCATAGTGCCCTCCCTGCCAAGGTTCAGCCTCATGTGGCCCTTGAAGGTGCCCACGAAGCCGTTCCTTACGCTTATCACAGCGCCAGGCCTTACGGCCTCTATGTTCTTGTCCCATAGCGTCATGACTATGCTCCCAGTCTCGTCGCCTACCAGGGCGTCCGCAACCCTGTGAGTCATGCCATCCCTTCCGCTCACGCTCCTTGGCTCCTCAACCTTGACAACCTTCACTGTGAGGCTGTCAACGTTGACGCCAGGAGCCAGGTCCTTAACCTGCACTCCTTATTACCGCATAGCTGGTTCTTCAGGGGGTTTTAAACTAAGATGAAGGATTAGCGCGAGCACCTGTTCTTTATAAAGAGATATTCGATAACCTGCAAGTGGTGTGTCTACATCAAAGCCTCTGTCTCTCTTTTTAGCAATGGGCGACCCTTCTGACACTGAGGACTTCATAAGGTAGCTATTGCATATCACCACGTCTTCAATGACGGGGTAGGTTGCCAATTAATCACGGCATGGACAAAAGCTTAAGATCTTATGCTAGGGGGCAAACCTTTCTTTATTTTATCTATACAACGTATCCCGGCGCGCAAAACTTTAATTTGCCCCCTTTGACGCCTCACATTGAGGGCCCGTAGTCTAGATTGGTTAGGACGCCGCCCTCACACGGCGGAGGTCGCCGGTTCAAGTCCGGCCGGGCCCACTACCTTGCCTATCAACTCTTTGCTAGCGACAATCCATGTCGTAGCGCTTAAGAGCATGTCTAGGCTAATAACGTCAGCCCCTAGCCCTTGGCTAGCCTGTAGAGGTAAATAAATAAGCCGGGGGAGCCTTAAGATGCGGGGATGAAGAGGGTCTCATTCAGGCTAACTGATGGCCGAAGCGCTCTTCACCGACCCTCATGCCATGTTCTCAAGCTCCCTGAACATGTAGGCTGAGCCCCCCAGGAGGAGGCCAGCTATTACATATGTGTAGCCGAAGCCTATCCTGTCCGCCAGGAAGCCTGAGGCCAGGGAGCCGGCGAAGAAAGCTGAGCCTGTCAAGGTGCTGTAGAGCCCAAGGCCCCTTCCCTCGCTCGAGCCCTTGAGGACCTCAAACACCATGATGTTTGACGCGGTGTAAAACGTCGCAAAGGCTATGCCCGCGGCCAGAGGATAGAGCGTCAGCCCCGTGCCCAGCAGGTAGGCCTGGGAGCCCGCCAGCCTCGTGGCTACCCCTATGCCTATGTAGGAGGCCCCCCTGGTCAGGAGTGCCCTGAAGCTGGCCCTCGCGTTGTTCCCTGAGCTCGAGATCAACCTGGGCGCCAGCTGGTAGCCCAGCGCCTGCGCCGCCATCCCAGCAGATATGACCACAAAGACCTCGGTGCTGCTGAGCCCCAGCGCTCTCAGCCCATATGGGTAAAGGGTGTTAAATATGCCGGACGATACGTAGAAGACTGTTATGGCAAGGAAGAGCGTGGGGATGTAAGCCGCTGGGCTCCTCCCCAGCTTTAGGAGCCTCAGGGGCTTGAAGGTGCTCCTGGTCGGTAGCCTAAGGAAAAACATCGGCACGACCCTGAGCCTCACCAGGAACCCCTCAATGACGTGGAGCAACGACTCCCTCTCAAACCGCACTGCTGACCTGGGTACTGCCCGGAGGGACCAAGCCACGGAGGCCGCCGTCACGGCTGCCATTATCTCGTCCAGAGTTCTCGCGCGCAGGAACCCTGAGAGCGCGGCGGCACCTACGTCGCCTGCAAGGTAACCTACTGATGAGAGCATGTTGTACCTCGAGTACGCTGAGCTCCACCTCGGCTTCTCTATGGTGTCCATTATAAGGACGCTGACAGCCATACCAACGGCTGAAGAGAAGAGGGAGGCTGAGGCGTAGTACGCGGCCACCTGGGCCGTTGAGCTGGCGAAGGAGAGGGCCAGCAACGATAAGAAGGTGCCCAGGAGGCCAGCCAACAGAACTCGCTTCCTGTCATACCTGTCGAGCGCAAAGCCCCACAGTATTGAGGCCAGTATTGAGGCCGCAGTGCCAGCGGACATTGCGTAGCTGACGCCAACAGCCCCTCCCCTGAGGTCATAGATCTCAAGCGTCACCAGGGTCGAGAGGGGACCCATTGCTATGTTGAACGGTATCAGCGACGCCATCCAGTCCTTGGAGTTCAAGTCCCTTCCCGTCACATATGTGCTGGCCCTCTTTAAAGCGCTGGCGAGGTGTGACCTCAGGGGAGCTCTGTGGGCAGCGTAATTGATGACCTTAGGGACTACGTATCGGACCTAACAGCCCAAGTGGAGAGCGCCCTCGTCAACGCAAAGCTTGACGTTGAGGCCCTCAGGAGGTTCACGCTGAACGAGCTCTACATAGCACCCTACGACTACAGGGCGCTCTCGCTCTTCGTACCCAAGGCGTCAGCCGATGATGAGGTGGACTTCGTCAGCGGCCTCCTAGAAGGAGGGCCTAGGTGGACGCGTAACCTAAGGCACCTTGCGGAGGAGCTAAAGGTAACCTACAGGCCTGAGCTGGTGAGCCCCGAGGCCGTGGGCTACACTCACTTCCTCACCTGGCTTGGCATTAACGGCAACCTTGGCGACCTGGCGGTCTTCGTCGGAGTCAACTTCAGGTCGTTCTGCGTCAACACATCTAGGCTCGCGAACCTGGCGGAGGACCTCGGAGTCAGGTCGGCGAGCTTCCTAAGGTGCAAGGGCGTCAACGATGAGAGGGAGAGGCTGATCGATGCCATAGCTGAGAGATATGCGAACGATCTAAGCATGTATAGGCACGTCGCGAGACAGGCTCAGTACTACGAGCTAGCCTTCTGGAGGCATGTCGCAGGGCTGCGCTGACAACAGATCCAACCATCAGTATAGTTAATACCAGGCTATTAAAAGTATTTATTAAAAAGAGCATCTTATTTAGTCTAACATCTTTTAAACTCAGGGAGCTAGAGCACACAGAGGGATCAAAAATGCCCTGCAAGACCAAGAGTGCTAAGAAGCAGAAGGAGCAGGGCCAGAGCTGAGGCACGTTTGCCCTTTATCAATCATAGCATTGCATTATTTTCATATGCTCTAGGATGGGGGATAAGACCATATAATATCGTCGTCATTTTATTAGACGTGAACCTTAAGACGCGCGGAGCTGTGCTATACGTAAAAACTGCCTTGGGCGTCTCTCTGTAGGACCACCATGGATCTCAGCGAAATAATGACAAGGTTGGCTGAGGTGGCCAAGTCCGTCCCCGTGCACTACAGGGACGGCCTCCTGGGCTCTATGACCACGCAGCCGCACCCTATAGCTAAGGTTGCCTTTGACATGTTTCAGAACCTTAATGCTAATGATCTGGACCTCTACAAGCCTATCAGGGAGCTCGAGCAGGAGGCCATAGAGGAGCTGGGCAGCTACGTGGGCTGCAGTGGCTGCAGGGGCTACATAACCAGCGGCGGCAGCGAGTCAAACTTAGCGGCCCTCTACCTCGCAAGGGAGCACGGCCTTGAGAGCGTCTACTACACGGCCGCCGCACACCACTCCGTAGCGAAGGCCGCCAGGCTACTGAGGATGAAGGCGATAAGCGTCGGCACGAAATCATACAAAATGGACGTCGACTCCCTTCGCTCCCTTTGTAGGGTGAACGGCCCAGGGGTCGTAGTGGTAACTGTCGGCACTACGTCGATGGGCCTCATAGACCCGGTTGAGGAGGTCTCTGAGGCCGCGGGGGAGTGCGGCTCCATCGTACACGTAGATGCCGCCCTTGGAGGTCTCGTGGCCCCGTTCATATACCCGGGGAGAAGGTTTGGCTTTGAGAACAGCTCGGTGATGAGTGTCACCCTTGACCCCCACAAGCTGGGCCTGGCACCTCTCCCTGCCGGAGGGCTCATAGTTAGGGATGAGGGCTGGCTGAGGCCCCTTTACTTTGAGGCCAACTACTACCCTGCTGGGGTCCAGCTGGGCCTCCTTGGCACCAGGAGCGCGGGACCCATAGCTGCCACGTGGGCCATAACCAAGTACATGGGCAGGGAGGGCTACGCGGCGCAGGCGAGGGAGCTCATGAACAGGACCCAGCGCCTAGTTAAGGGCGTTAAGGGGCTCGGCCTTAAGATGCCCGCTGAGCCCGAGGTACCCGTAGTCTGCATCGAGAAGGATGATTATGTGAGCCTCCTCAGGGCCCTCAAGTCAAGGGGGCTCTACGCCTACAGGTGCGGCCTCGTCAGCGGGCTAAGGGTTGTAGTCATGCCGCACGTAACCGATAAGCTGATAGATAAGTTCATAAGGGCCCTCGGAGAGCTTACGCGCTCTAGCTAGGCCCTTGCACCTTCCGTGGCTGTTTCAATTTTTCATATAGGTATAGAGTGTCGTTGCAACCAACGCCTACAGGAGGTATGTGACCGAGTACTCAAGGTGTGAGGCCCCTAGGGTAACCCTGAGCGCCCCCAGGCCCTATGGGACCCCGAGCGGGGCGCGGGGGAACAGGGGTGAGACTCTGACCGTAAAACAGTGAACCCATGTAGGAGCTGAACCCCTCTCCAGGCCTGGCAGTCACATGGGCATTGATATTAGGCCCCTGTCTATCAGCGCGTCTATCTTCTGCCTGACGGTGCCGATTATCTCCCTGGCCCTCTCCAGCTCCTCCCTATACGTTGTCGTCCTCCTGGCGACCCCCTCCTCAACAGCTTTAACTGCTATGGCAGCAGCAACCCTCGGGTAGGCCTCCCACTCCTCCATGGTCGGAAGTATCCTGTTCTCGCTTATGCCCCCATTCTCCTCGGCAAATCTCGCGAGCTCATAGGCTGCCGCCACGGCCATTGTGTCAGTTATGGTCTTCGCCCTCACGTCAAGGACCCCCCTGAAGACGGCTGGGAACACGAGGCTGTTGTTGACCTGGT
>Ga0081534_100067_pt1 | contig 41249 bp, 34 predicted proteins | sample MonGeyMetagenome_FD_71019 | JGI IMG/M metagenome (GOLD analysis project Ga0081534, IMG submission 71019) | Hypoxic/sulfidic aquatic microbial communities from Monarch Geyser, Yellowstone National Park, USA - MG (SPAdes) v1 (version 2) | ecosystem: Environmental > Aquatic > Thermal springs > Hot...
CTATCAGATGAAGGAATTGAAGTTGAAACTACTACTATAGAATCTTTAGGGAAATTCAGTGTAGTTAAGATGGACATTGAAGGGGCTGAAGGCAAAGTAGTGAAAGGAGACTGGTTAAACCATCTGACATCCTCACCGCCTTAAAAGGCAATGGTTCCTTTAAGGCTGATCATAGGTTCGTGGTTTACCGCCTTCATTTTCATGACTTCATAGCTAGTGGTTACCCACCCCGCTCCGTTCGTCCAGCGATAGACCACGGGCTGTTCCTTCAGCCACTTACCCTATCCTTAATGGACTCCAGAATATGTAGAGCCTTCTTGAAGTATTCCTTACGGGACACGCTTTAATATGCTTTACAAGGTTTTATTACTAAAATTTTACCCCTCTAGAAGAGGCGAGGCTTTCGTTCGTTTTGTAATAATTCATCAATCCATGACAAAACTAATATTATATTAAAACAAAAGTCAAAACCAAAAACATCATAGATATGTACAATTAATTTAATTATGTCTCTTTAATTGTTATTGAATAGAATTTCCTGCGTTAGTACACCTTTATAATAAGATTTTTTGAATAACTAAAGGAGATTTCTGTACATCAAACTTAGAGTAGAATGCCAAGATCAGGCATGATGGAGCATAAGCTGCTCAGTAGAAAGTCAGTATGCTTTAACGCTTCTTTTCAAGCTCTAAACCAGGAAGGAATAGGTACAAACTACTCATGATGAGAAAGTTTCATAAACAGGGTAGCCCAGTATAACAGAAGCTATTCGATAGTAACAGCTTAGATTGGAGAATTCACAATGTTTTGAAGAGAAAGGTAAGCTCTTTGGCGAGTTAAATCAAAGATAAACTAAGCTTTGCCTTTGTGAAGCATGTAGAGGCCAGGAATATAACGCCAACATGATTGAATTGCGAGTATTCCCTATGTAAAAAGTGATAATAAAACGGGAAGCCCTGACATTTTGACCATTATGGTTCATAATCTAAAATATTAAATGTGTAACAAGCTAGGTAATATAAATATAGCGAACAACAGGTTGAACAGTACTACCGCAGTAATAGCTGAGTAAATGTAGTCTTTTTCTCTTATAAACTGCGCTAAACCCAATACAACCCTAAGAACAGGGGTTGCTATCAGAACTACAAGCCCTAGAAACATTATGGCGATTGGATTCATGCTCATCGTGCCTTTTATCAACGTGTTTGCGTTAAAATAAGAGCTGTTTATTAATGAAGCAGTGGACGTTACCTGACTGATCGAGTAGTATCCAGCTCTTCCTTCAATGATAAGGAGCATGAACCCTATAAAAAGAAGGGCTGCGCTTATAAGAACGCCCGCCCTCAGCGAGTAAGCTATTACGTCGTTAAAATCCATATCCAAGCCCCCTCATGATCATTTGAACGCCTAAGAATATAAGTATCGCCGAGAAGATGTACCTGATGCTCTTGTTCGTTATCCTTACAAGTATTTTTGTACCTATAAAGGCCCCGAGCAGAACTCCTATAGCGGTTCCTGCTGCTATGAAAGGCTGTATATACCCATATATCCAGTATATTGAGCTGCCAGTAGCGGCCGTTACGCCTATCATAAAATTGCTGGTAGTTGTAGATACTTTCATCGGCAAGTTCATAGCCCAGTCCATCCCGAGTACCTTTAAAGCTCCTGAACCTATGCCAAGAAGTCCAGAGATGAAACCAGCAAAGAACATTATCGTTTCTCCCAACCACCACCTTACGCCATAATAGTTAACCTCCTTTCCCAGAACAACGTCGTAATAGCTCCCGTATAGCTTGAAAAGCTTAGTGCTCCAGTCGGGCTTCATTTCTTTTGGTAGCTCGTATTTGCTTCTCGTTAGCTGTATGTATACCTGAGAAAGAAGAACCAAACCAAACACTATGTATATCACATATTGAAGATGATGAGAATACATAAAAGCTACAGTGAGAGCACCAACTATCGAACCTGCTGTCGTTGCAATCTCAAGCCCCATTCCAAGCTTTACGTTTGTTATTTTATCTTTTATGTAAGCGCTGCCTGCTCCGCTTGAAGTTGCTATCGTTGAAATAAGGCTTGCGCCTGTTGCGTAAGCTATAGGCATTCTTAGGTATAAAGTATAAATGGGCACAAGGAACGTTCCCCCTCCGAGCCCAACTAAAGCGCCAAGAATTCCTGATACAGCACTTACAGCTATCAGTATGAGGAAATATACTATTGGCTGTATCACGCTTCCCATTTTGACGCTTTTAATATAAATTTTTTTTATAAACTTAGAAACTAACGCTTTAATTTTTAATAATAAAGAATTTAGTGTATTTTTTATAAATTTTTAAAGACAAAGCTTCAAATGAGAATTAAAAAGCTTTCTCGTTAACTTCATTTCACACTTGAATTGAGCACTAAATATCATAAAAAGATCAGGAGCCTTTTGCTTGAACCTTATTATTTATACGCATAAAAGTAGACTGTTACAAAGTATATAAAGAAAAGAGGTATAAGCAACAGATCGTTTACGTCTACGAACCTCTCAATGTACCAGAACGTTAAAAAAGAAAGAAGAAGTGAAGAGACAAATATCTTCATATAAGCCTGTTTTAGCTTTCTGACCTGTGTGCGGAGAATAAAAGTGCCGATTGTAACTATCAGAATCCCAACAAATGCTCCGCTCAAAGCTGAGACAAAGCTTATGGGTATCAGAGCCACTAGTACAATAGCAGCTTCAAAAGCCTCAATGACCCCTACTGAGAAACCTGTACTCATAATCCCTTTTTCATAGTGCTCTTCAGCAGTAGTGTTGCCAAACGTCTTTGCCTGAATGGCTCATAAAGCGGAACGCCTGGCGCTCCTGCTAAGCCTTAGTCCAAAGCAGAAAAGTTGCCGCTATTATTCTTACCCAAAATACTGGCAAAAGCGCTATTGCCTTACCAACAAAGATAGTTGGTATAAAAACTACGAGGACACCAAGCGCAACCCAAAAGAAAGCCTTTACATCTCTGGAATCAGCGTAGAGCGCAATCCCGACAGGTAAGTTCAAGAAGAGTTATACTAAAGGCGGCAAGAAATATCCCTAGATCCATGCTTGAACTATTTAAAAAGGAAAGTATTTAGACTTTTAGCAAGTTTCGTTCCTTGAATAGTTTAAGGGGCAAATTGCCATTAGCGAGAGTATGAACAGTCCCTCTTAACTTAGGTTAAAGCGTAATTTAATATACAGATTCTGTTATGTCATAAAGCACAACTGGTGCCTGAAGCTCTTTTTTATTAACCCTGTAGTATTCTTCATAAATACTATGTTTCATTAAATGAAACTGTTCAAGCTTTTCTTTAGGACTAAGCTTTCCAAACTTTTTTAACATTTCCCAATAAGGCAGATCCCTGTACTCGTGCAAAGGCGAAACATAAATAATGTCTTTCCTGTCAAGCGATATTCTGCTTATAAACTTTGAGGATTCCCTTACATGTTCTTCCCAGTATTCTTTTCCCCCTGCGCCTGCCAGAAATATTAAACCTACATTTATCCCTGATTTTTTGAAGGCATTTATAAATTCAACAGCTTCTTCGACCTGTATTGGCTTGTTAAGCAGCTCCAGAACTCTTTTGCTCCCGCTTTCTACACCAAAGTAGACCCTTTCAATGCCAAGTTTTTTAAGAGTTTCAATGTTTTGTTTCGTGAACTTTTTAGGGGTCAAGAAAGCGTCAACAAAGGAATAAACGGGCAGCTTAAATACACCGTTTATTATTTTCAGGTATTTAACAAGCTTTTCAAAATTTATCAGGAGCGCGTTGGCATCCCCTAAAAAAACGCTCCTGCGCGATGCCAAAGAAGGTCCAAAGTAATCAATTAGCTCTTTTATCATTTCTATAAGCTCTTTTTCTTCTATTACTTGGTACTGCTTGTCTTTGTAAAGATGACAGAAGGTGCACTTGTTCCATGCGCAGCCAACAGTTATTTGAACATAAACGGGAAAATACTGATCTGGGGGAACTATTGGTACAGGGCTTTTGTATATTTTTAAGAGTTTCATGAAATCTTCTTGCAAGAATTCCCAACCAAGGTTTTCTACATTAGGAAGAAAAGAGACCAAATCCTGTTTGAATTCGCTCAAGAATTCATATGCTTCATGAGTAACTAGCTTTGCTTCTTTTTCGCTCAGTAAAATCGCTATCCTCTCTCCGTTCTTGTAGCCTACTTTTAGAAACTGATTAAAAAGTGACCTTCTGAACGTTTCTTTACCATTACTGTAGATAAGTAGCCTTCCTGACATGTCAACTACAAGAACTCTTTTTCCATCAGACATGCTGGCTATTCCTTTTTCGATCTTTAACATCGTTTATCTGGAAAATTTAAGTCAATTTTTCTTTAAACGTTTTATGCATTTTGCAAAAGTAACGCTATTAAGTTCAGATTTCTCAACATTGTTGTTGCAGGTTTACTTACAGGTAATGGCTTTCATAGCTTTCGCTGCAGGATGCTTTACTCTATCTTACGGCATAGACCTTTCCTTCGAAAGCCATGAGATAACTCACTTTATTTATTTTCTTTTCCCTTTCATTACTACATTTCCAGAGCTCACGGTTTATGTTTACGGTTTATTTTCTGGAAAAGCTGGGGCTGAGGTTGCAATAGGAACAGCTTTAGGTGAACCTTTTATCGTCATGACCGTTGGGCTTTTAGCTTATAAGCTCTTTACGAAGAGGCCCTTAAAAATGGACAGCGGTTCGAGAGATTCGCTTTTAACCTTTATTTTTGCATCCGTTATTTTTTTTATATCATACTATATTTTTAGGTACGCTTCAGTTTTTTTGATTCTTTTATTCGTAGTTTATGAATACGTAGCCCAGAAAGCTTTTAAGAGAGAAAAACACGAAAGCCTGAGAAAAACGCCTTTAATATATACTTTTGCAGGCCTTTTTCTGCTTTCTCTTACGGGAAAGTACGTAGTTGACTCAACCGTGTATTTTGCTAAGCTTCTGAGCTTACCCCCTTCGCTTATATCGTTTCTCGTCATACCGTTGATAAGCAGCGCTCCTGAAATAGTAGCGCCTTTTGTTTTTTCAAAGAGAAAAGAACAGGAACAGATAGCTTCCCTCATAGCGGAACTACCGTTGACCATGAGCGTTTACCCAGGGTTGTTGATGCTAGTAGAGAACATAAGCGTGCCTTTTCCTTTAGCCCTTGGGATAGGCATTTCGTTATCGCAGGCTGTTCTTTTTATATTAGAAGAGAAGACCGAAAAGAACATAACGACATTCACTTCGTTTATCTTCCTCGCGTTATTTGTCATAACGCTGAGATTTTTAATATAAAGTTGATATAATCAGAAGCCAGCCTTTTTCATAGCTTTCGCTCAATGCGGGTTCGTATTCATCATCATTTATAAAATCAAATAATAGAGATTAAAGCTTTACTGCGCTTTGATAAAAGGAACTTCTATGTTTAACCTTGTTATAAGCTCGTTAAGTATATCGTCAAGAACAGATCTGTAGCTAACGCTTCCGCCCTCTATAAGATCCATCTTGGCTTCAAGTTTTGAAGTTATATCATCGTTAACAAGGTCCCAAAAGTTATCTTTGAGAAAGCTGAAAGCCGCGATACCAAGTTTGGTTGGCACTATTTTCTTCCTTTCTCCGCTTAGTATAGCGTAACGCCTTGTAAGAATTGTCTGTATAATCGTTGAGTAAGTGCTTGGCCTACCTATGCCTTTCCTTTTCATTTCCTCCACAAGGTCACCTTCGGAGTAAAGCTCTATGCGCCTGAATTCATAAAAGTTTTCAACCTTTACAGAAGCTTCGTTCAAAGAAACAGGTTTTCGTAGCTCCCTGTATGGGGGCAAGACTTTAGCAAAACCGTCAAAAACGTATTCTAGAGGTATCTCAAGAGGGTTTGGATCTACGGTCAGGCTTGTTCCGTCTTTTTCTGCGCTCAAATATATTACCTGCTTTTTGACCGTGGCAGGGGTCATCTGGCTTGCTATAAACCTCCTGAATATAAGGTCATAAACAGCGTAATGTCTCCAGCTTATCGCTATTGGGGTGTAGACCAACCCCTGTTGCAAGTAGTTCTTTAGATCCTGAGAAGAGAGAGGTTTTGTGGGCCTTATAGCTTCATGCGCGCCGCCTTCACCCCATTTTCTCGGGTAGAAGTACTGCTTTTCGTCCAACGATAGTATCTGAGTTATGTAGTTTTTGGCCACAGAAATTCCTGCTTCTGAAACTCTTGTGCTGTCTGTCCTTGGATAAGTTATAAACCCGGCTTCAAAAAGATCTTGAAGCGTTCCAGCTATTTCGCTCGAAGAGAGCTTTAAAACGTTAGCTGCGTCTCTGAGTATTTCGCTCATTGTGTAAGGTGGAGGCGGATTTATCTTTTCTTCATAAATCTTTGAGTCCGTTATTCGGAGCTTAACTTCATCGCCTATTGCCAGCTTTACTTGTTCTGAATAAAACCTTATTGGAATGCCTTCTAGATGGGCCGAGTACGCTTTTACGAGGTTCTTTTTGTCGTTGTACTGCCTGTACCTCTCTATTATCCAGCCTAAAACAGGCGTCTGAACCCTTCCAGCGCTAAGGTTTCTGTTTGGCCTGTCACAGCCTATCCCATAACTCTCTTTGCAGTAAGATTTCCAGAAGTCGTTCTGTAACCTTGTAGAAAGCTCAAAGCCAAGCCATCTGTCATCAAGCCTCCTTACAACCTGAGCCTTTACAAGGTTTTCGTTTATGCTTCTTGATTCGCTTATTGCTTTTAACAGAGCTGGCTTTGTAACTTCGTGAAATTCAACTCTCTTTATTTTTGAGTTAAAAGGCCTCAAAAGGTTGTAAATGTCCCAAGATATTTTTTCGCCTTCTGTATCTGGATCCGTTCCTATGAGCACTGTGTCTACTGCAAAAGCGAGCTTTTCTAAGGCGTTGATCAGGCCAACCTTATCCCTTACTATCTTTGCGCCGCATATAGGACAGGTGCTTCCGGCAGTCGTAACCTGGTGTCCGTTTTCACAATCTTTTATAGCCGCATAATGCGGGATATACTCTCTTTTAGCATTTTTCATGATTTCAACTCCATAATAACCAACCTTATCAAGCGTCAGGTCAATTACATGACCTGCAGTGTAAGCTATGCTTAGCAGGTTCCCGTTCACTACAGTTTCAAAGACAACTATGCCTTCTCTTATCGTTATAGCTGGTCTCGAGAAAAAGTTAGCTATAGTCTTTGCTTTGTGAGGAGATTCAACTATCAAGAGAGTTGAGGAGAACTTTGAAGTCTCTTCAGATGTACCGACCTGTTCTTCAACCTTGACCTCATTCCTATCCCTGTCTATGCGCTTCAGTATTTCTTTTATGTCAACCTCTTCTGGCCTCTTCCACTCTATACCAAAAGTTATAGAAGATATGTTCTTGAAAAGCTTGAACAGGTTCTGATCGTCGACGTACAAAAAGCTTAGCCCAAGAGTGTTGCCCCATGACCTCATCCTTGATGTCCTGCCGCTGGCTTGAATGTAAGTTATTATGTCTGGAACGTAAATGCTTTCGTTCTTCACTACAGCCCCTATAGTAGAGCTTAGCTTTTCAAGGAAGTTCTTATCTTTCAGAGCTTCATTTACTATGTTATATGCTGAAATTATTAACTGGTCTTCAAAATTCCCTTCTTTAACTTTCTTTGCAAGCATCTGTAGAGCTGCAGGGCTTAACCTTGATATCTTCCTTCTTATGATAGACGCGAGCTTGTTTATTTCAGGCTTGTTAACGTAAAGTGCATAAGAGGTAAGTATGCGCGCCATCAAAACAGGGTGCATCTTTTCGCCTATAGTGAACTTGAACCTTGGTATTCCTATAAAGATCGCATACCTTATCTTTTCTGGAATGTCTATGCCTCTTACAAGAGTCCCATAATGTGTCGCTACACCTATAAGTACAGAGTACTTGCCGTTCTTGAACTCTTCAAAAACCTTTACGTTTTTTCCGCTTACAGCGGCGCTTTTTATCCCTTGCTCGTTAAGTTTTGAGCTTAGGTACTCTGCATAATCAGCTCCTAGATCAGGCGTTACAAAGATCAAACCGCCGTCTCCAAGCTCGACTATCCTTTTCTTTAAAGATTGAAGCAGATCCTGAGGCATATCTTCATAAAGATCTATAACATTTCTCGGATAAGAACCAGGAGAACCAGGTCTAAAACCCATAAGAACTAAGAAAAGAGGGCTTGAACGCGTTATCGTGCCCGAGGAAAATATCATCGTCCTTTTGATCATTTTTTTCCTTATTTCAAAGAGCCTCTGAAGATCTAGCCTTTTTTCTGTGAGCATCATGTTCTTTGCCTTCTCTATTTCCTCTTCTGAAAAACCTGCTAACCTAAGAACGAGCCTTATGCTTTTGTTTGACTTTAGGGCTGCATCAACATCGTCAACAAAAACGAACTTAAAATCAGAGGATTCTACTTCTTCATAATGCATGAAGAGGTACTTTGAAGTTATTACTGCCACGTCAGCTTCGCTTATCTTTAAATTTTTGGTGTTGTACGTAAAGACTTTAAGATTTATCCCGAGCTTTTTTCCATATTCAAAAAGCCTCTGAACAGATTGGGAAGCCAGGCTCCTAGTTGGCACAACGATAAGAGATTTTTTATTTTTCTTCAACATATAAAGGGCAACGACTAGCCCAAAAGTTGTCTTTCCTGCTCCAGGAGGCGAAGTTATAGCGTAGTTTTCGTTCCTGAGCAGCCTTATTGCCCAGAGCCTCTGAGCTCCAGACATCTTTGAACCAACGGCATTTTGAAAGAATTCAGAAAATTCCTTTAATCCTTTTATAACTTCATAATCTTCCTTTAACAGCTTTAGAGTGCCTAGTTTATGAAGCTCTTTCAGCATTTCTTCATACGTATAGTCTTTTTCCTCGGGAAGACATCTAGAGCAAACGAGCCCTTTCTTTAACCTTTCAGCTTCTATAGGACCTCCACAATTTGGGCATGATGCGTCAAAGATCGCTTTGAGCTCTTCTTTCTCTGATTCCACACATAATTTACATGAACGTTATGTTATAAACTTTTAAAATGCTTAATAAAGAAGCCTTGAATAAAGGACTGTAATTGCTTCTTCTAAAGTTATTTTTTTACCTGAGTTTACAGCCTTTTGCATCTCATTTACAACTTTAAGAGCCTCAAGCGCCACCTTTATGCCTTGGAGCTCGTCTTCTTCGCTTACATTAAACTCGACCTGTTTTTCTTCTCTATAGTATGGAGAGACTATTAAAAGGATGCTCCCAAATCCTATTTTAACGCCTTTAACTCTCAGCTTGCTAGAATAAAACTCGCTCAACAATGCCATCACTGAAGATTCCATAGACGTTGAAACCGCGCCCATGTCCTCATAAGACTTGGCCTTGGCTTCTATAACCCAAGGCTGAGATGATCTTCTTTCAGGGTCTTCATCGGCATACAGCGTATCCTTTGTTATGCCTGGACCAAACCAGAACCTTTTTTCAAGCTTTAGTTTTCCAACTGCTTCAGCGATAGCCAACAACGTAATGATGTCTGTTCGCGCAGGCCATTCTAACGGAGCTATCTTGTTGGATGCCCCCTCATTTCTAACTATTCCTGTTTCTACTACGAATTCTCCTGGTCTAACGAAACTTGCCCAGCTTCCAGCTGTTCCGACCCTTATGCTGAACACTTTTTTGGATTTTTTGTAATCTACGTTTGCAAGGTATTCAGTATAAGCTATTTCAGCAGATCCTGGTCCCATGCCTGTACAGAAGAGCGTTACAGGGAGATTACCGTAAAGGCCGTTATAAACGTAAAGGCCCCTGTTTTTGCTTACCAATTCTGCATTGCTCAAAAGCGATGCGGCACTTTCAACTCTCTCTGGACTTCCTGCGTTTATTGAATATGGGCTGAGAGTTCCTTCCTTAGCCTTGATATGGTAAGATCTGCCAGCACTGTCTCTAAAGGTTCCTTCAAAAAATTCCATATGCACTATAGCATAAACCTATGTATATTTTTTACTGTATGAACAAGTACTTTGACAAGTATAAAATTTCACTCTTATTGAAGAAATTTATTTAGGGCCTAATCTGTTTTAATTTGAACGTGCTGAATAGGAAGCCATTATTTCGAACTATAAGCTAAGGGTTGAAATTTGATCAAAAACAAAGCTGTATAGAATTAAACCAAATTTAATCAAATAATCATTAATATACTATTTCTAATCATTATAAAACGTCATTACTGGCAGGATTACCGTTTTGGTAAAAAAAGTATTTATATATGTATCACACAAGTATAATGATGTCCGAGGAAAAAAAGAAACTAGCCGAAGAGATAGACAGAGTAGCTATAACAAAATACTACCCAGACAAAGGTTATGTTGAGCTTACCAGGGGTTTTCCTGAAGAGAGTTATCTATGGAACGAAGATTTTCATCCAACGCCTGTAAAGTACAGGAACTGGGGGACGTTAACTTACTTTGCAATCTGGTTTGGAATGTCTATGGAGGTTGAAAGCTGGGCTCTGGTTTCTATAGCTTATTCTTTTGGACTCAACTGGTTCTGGGGCCTCATGGCTGTTTTGCTTGGAAACCTCATAGTCCTGATACCAATTCTTATAATAAGTCACGGAGGGGCAAGGTACGGCATTCCTGAAACCATAGTAACTAGGTCAAGATGGGGAGTTTACGGCGCTTGGATACCTAACATAATAAGGGGGATAATCGGGGCTGGTTGGTGGGGGATTGATACATGGATAATAGCTGAATCCTTTGGCGCCATGTACGTAGTTGCAACGGGCCAGGTCGCTAAACTCCTCTATTTAGCTCAACAGTACCCGGCACTTTTGCCTTTCCTGATTTCTACGATAAACCCGTTGCTTTTCTGGACAGTATTTATAATAACGATAATAGCAAGGGTTATTCTGCTGTACTACTCTCCGCCTAAAACCGGGCAGAGAGTTTTGCAGGTGGTAAGCTGGAGCGTGCCTTTCATAGCTTTCGCCGGTTTCTTTATAGCCTTCTTCAGCATCATGAACAAAGCTAACTGGCAGTGGACAAGCATACTGTCAATACCTACTACAGTTTCAGGTTCTGCGTTCTGGTTCGCTCTCATAGGCCTTATAAACGCAAACGTGGCTTTCTGGGCAACAATGGCATTGAGCATGCCAGACTACAGCAGGTTCGCAAAGAGCCAGTACGCCCAGAGCTTTGGCCAGATTCCCATGCCTCTTCTTATGACTGCAATAGGTGCTTTCGGACTTATAACTACAGGCGCTTCTATAACTGTTTACAGAATACCTATATGGGATCCTATAGTTCTTACAGCTCTTGCTGTATCTAACCCAGTTTTAGCATTTACTGGGCTTTTCCTGCTCATGCTTGGAGTTGTGGTCGTGAACATATATGCGGACACTGTGGGACCAGCTTACGATTTCGCAAACCTTTATCCAAAAAAGATAAGCTGGTTCAGGGGCGTGATCATAGTTATAGTAATAGCAGCACTACTTCAGTCGTGGAGCTATTACTTCAGCGCTTTCAGCTATGTTGAAAACTGGCTTCTAACATACGGAGCTCTTCTTGGAGGGGTTGAAGGGGTAATACTCTTTGATTACGCAATAATAAGGAGGTTTAAGTTTGAGCTTCCTGACAACTACCTGACTTACGGCAGGTTCAGGTATTTTAAGGGAGTAAACCCGGCTGCTGTGATAGCATTTGTAATATCAATGGTGCTCGTATTCCCTCCAAATACATACCTCCCAACCTCGCTTGCACAGCTTTATCCGTACCAGGCCTGGGTTTTCCAGAACGCTTGGTTGTCCGCTATAATCATATCTGGATTAATATACATGTTACTTATGAAGTTCTGGGTTATACCTAAATATCAACCGATGCTTAAGGGCGGCCTCCTGAAAGGTTACATAGCTGATGATACAAAAGTAATTTTCTCAAAAGATAGAAACGCTAATTAAAGTTTTTTATTTTTTATTTTTTATTAAAAAAGATCCTGAAGCTGACCTCCTCCCCGCCATAAATGGCAAGGTTTGTCATTCACTTTATTAAATTGCAAAAAAGATAAATATAACGTGGTACAATTTACTTTTTACCATTGGCAAAACAAGAATTAATGTTCAAAAGCGTGCCTCGCATTGATTCTTATGAAAAAGTTAGCGGCGAATTGAAGTTTTTTGGGGACGTTTACATTAACGGTATGCTCATAGGCTATGTTGTGAGGAGCCCTTTCCCTCACTGTATCATTTCTTCTATGAACTTGGAAAAAGCGCTCAGCGTGAATGGTGTTAAGGCTATAATTACAAGTAAAAACATTCCTGGGACAAACAGATTCGGACCATACGATGACGCACCAATACTTGCAGAGAAAAAGGCGAACTATTACGGTGAAGCTATAGCTCTGATAGCCGCAGAAAGCCTGGAAAGCGCTAAAAAGGCAGAAGAAGAGCTTGCGCTTAAGTGCGAACAGCTGCCGGTTGTCGAGACCGTAGAACAATCTCTTGAGGGTAAAGTTCTCATACACGAAAAAGGGAACATAGGTGTTCACTTTCACGTCAGCAGGGGGGATGTAAAATATTATGAAAAAAATTCTGATTTTGTATTCGAGAGAACTTATAGAACACAGTTCCAGAAGCACATGTACCTTGAACCAGAAAGCGGCTACGCTTACATAGATGAATCTGGAAAGATAAACGTATTCTCTAACGGTCAGAACCCACACGCTGACAGAAAGGTAATAGCAAGAGCGCTCAATGTGCCAGAAGAAAAGGTCAGGGTCGTCAGTTATCCTACAGGCGGGAGCTTCGGGGGTAAGGAAGAATCGCCTTTTCCGGCCTTTCTTGCCCTTTTGACTTTTTACTCTCGCAAACCTGTGAAGATTATTTATTCAAGAGAAGAATCAGGAATAGCAGGAGTTCACAGGCACGCGTCAAAGATAGAGCTGAAAACCGGCGTCATGAAAGATGGCACCTTTACCTTCAACGTTTCCAGGGTTTACCTTGATACCGGCGCCTACATGATCTGGGGACCTAACGTGCTCGGCACGGCTATGGAGGTTTCCAATGGGCCTTACAGGTTTTACGCTGTTGATTCTGAAGGCTTTCTTGTTTACACAAACAACGGCGTTTCTTCAGCCTTCAGAGGCTTTGGCGCGCCCCAGGGCGCTTTTGCCATGGAATCGCTTATAGATGAAATTTCCAGGGAGCTCAGAATAGATCCAATAGATCTGAGGTTAAAAAACCTTCTGAGAGATGGGGATACTGCTCCTTTCGGCACGAAGGCAAGGGGCCTTGAAGGCGTGAGAAAAGCGCTACTCATGTCCAAAAGCTCTGCAATCTTAAATTCTGGTAAATCGGAGGGCGACTTTATTAAGGAAGGCATAGGGGTTGCGCTTGGAATGAAAGGCATAGCGTATGGAAGCGATGAGCCGCCGGTTAACGTAGCTCTTGAGGTTGACCCTGTGGGTATCTTGAAGGTATATTTTTCAAACGTGGATTACGGTCAAGGGATAATAACGGGGAACGCTCAGCTCGTTTCAATGAAGCTCGGCATACCTCTTGAGATGATAAAGGTTTACAATGCAGATACCGATCTTTCCCCGGATTCAGGTTCTTCTAACGCTTCAAGAAGCACTGTAACTAGCGGGATGGCCCTGGTTAAAGCTTGCGAAAAGCTTGTAGAAGAAGTATCTCAAAAGCTATCAGAAGTTCTTAATCTACAGCTCAAGGATATCAAGTATGAAGGCGGAAGGTTCATAACGTCAGCAGGTTCATTTAGCCTTTTTCAGGCAGTGAAAATGATAAACGAAGGGAAGAGCCTTAGAATAGAGTTCACTTATAACCCGCCAGAAGTTGAAAAAAAGATAAAGGGTATGAAGGAGGCCCCAAGGTTCTTTTACACCTATGATGTCATGATAACAAAGGTAGCTGTAGATACTTTAACTGGAAAGATAACTGTTAAAGAAATGGAGCATTTTGTTGATGCCGGAAACATAATCAACCATCTTATAGCAGAATCTCAGGTAGAAGGAGCAGCTATACAAGGACTTGGTTTCGCTCTCTATGAGGAGCTTAAGTACAGCAAAGGAATTCCGCTGAACATAAACTACACAACTTACATAGTCCCTTCATCAAAGGACGTCCCTAAAATTAAAACCTATTTTGTAGAATCTTATGAAAACCTTGGACCTTTTGGGGCCAAGGGCATTGGTGAAATAGGGCTTGTTCCTGTTGCCCCAGCCATCGCAAACGCCGTGAGGGACGCTCTAGGAATATCGGTTTATGAGCTTCCGCTGAAAGCAGAAAAGGTAATTGAAGCGCTTGAAATACTGAAAAGTAAATAAACCAGCTTTTCAGATTTTTTTAGTTAAACAAATATATTAAAAAACATGAGATTTTAAACATGGGAGTTAAAATCGTAAAAACGGAAGACGCTATAGGAAAAAGGCTTGCCTACGATACGACGCTTGTTACAAGGGAGAGAGCACAGGTTCTCTATGAAAAAGGAACGCTAATTACCGAAGCGCATGTAAAAAACCTAAAGGACTCTGGAGTTTATTATGTTTACGTGTACGAAGAAGGGGACGAAGACCTTTATTATGAGTGGGAAATAAGCGAGAACGTTTGTAAGAAAGTCATAGATGAAAGGTTCTTCGAGTACAAGGTTGCAAAGCAGGGAGCAGCCTTGATTTATTCAAAAATTCCTGGAATAGTTAAAGTAGATAGGGAAGCGCTCAAAGTGCTTAATACTTCTGGAATCGCGCTCCTCATAACCAGAGGCTCAGGCACAGCTGTTGGCTCACAAGAGCTTGTTGCTGTTGTAGACTCGCTCCCGTTGTTCGTTGAAAAGGAAAAATTTGAAAGCTTGTTAAAAGATCTTAAGATCGCCCTGTCTTTGCAGCAGTTTAAATACAGACTTATAGGAGCGGTAATAACAGGAACTGAGGTTTACGAAGGAAGAAAGAAGGATCTTTACAGCGAAATTTTAAGCAAAAAAGCAGAGAAATACGGCTGGGAAATAGTTTGCAAAGAAATTGTCCCTGATGATGAAGATCAGATATCGAAAGCCGTTGAAAAATGCCTTAAAGCTGCTGAAGCAGTTATAGTAACTGGAGGGATGTCAGTAGATGCAACTGACAGGACGCCTGCTGGAATAAAAAAATCAGGGGCAGAAATAATAGCTCACGGAATACCTATAAAGCCTACAACGATGTCTCTGATAGCCTTTAAAGGCGAAAAACCGGTCTTCGGAATTTCTGCGGGAGGCATACACTATAGTGAGCTTAACTCAATAGACGTTATCTTTACAAAGCTAATGACGGGCTGGAGACCTACTAAAGAAGAAATAGCTCTCCTAGGAGACGGAGGACTCTTGCCAAACTTTGAGCCTTCGTCAAAGTTGCATTTAGATTGACGTTAAGCTTTTGCAAAATTAAAAGCAAAAAAGAAACCTTTTAATGCTTATCTTTTGAATAGAAGTTTATTCTTCCTTTACGTGTAGCTCTCCGTACCTGCCTACGTTTAGCCTTTTTACTCCTCTGTACGTGTTTACGTACCCGTTTACGACTTCTATTGTGTCCCCTTCCTTTACCATATCTATCTGTTCATTCCAGAGGTTCAAAATTATGCTTCCTGTTTCATCCTCTATCGTGGCTTCTGCAACTCTTGATTCTCCTCTCGACGTATTTACGTTCTTTGGTTCAGATATTTTGCTGACTTTTGCAGTAACAGTTACTTTTCTACTATCTTCTTTTATTTCCGCTATCTTCAATGTTTTTATATTAAAACATGTGGTATAAAAGCTTAATCTACAAAAATGATAAAGCTTGAAGTCTAAAAATTATCATTTAAGCAGACTAAGATCTTGAATGCTGTTTACCTGAAGTTTTTTCAGCACCAATTAAACAAGAGAAACGTTTAAAACTTCTTGTTTTATAACTAAATTAAGCCCTGGTAGTATAGCGGCCCAGTATGCGGCGCTGTCACCGCCGTGACCCGGGTTCAAATCCCGGCCAGGGCGCCTTTATCTGAAGTTAACGTTCCCTCGGCTTTTAAAGGGGTTCCTCATCATAATAACGTGAAGGAAGACATCTACAACACTGAAAGGGCTTTACAACTCCTCCTTAATTCGCTCGCTAAACTTGAAAAGAAAGAAGATGCTGAACTCATTAAAGCGTTCGTGAAAGTTTTGGAAGCACAAGGCTTGAGCAAAAGGAGGATCTTAAAATACGTTTCGCACCTTAAGCTCGTTTCAAAACACCTAAAAGTTCCTTTCGCGAAAGCAACGCGAAAAGACATAGAAGAACTCATGGCTTGGGTTAACTCACAAAATTATTCCCCTCAAACGGTTCAAGGGATTATCGTCGTTCTAAGAAGGTTTTATCAGTGGCTCAGAGCAAAACCTGAAGAATACGAAGAATGGAGGAGAGACCACACATACCCGCCCGAAGTTTCGTGGCTAAAAGAAACGATCAAGCTGAACGAAATGGAAACGAAGGTGACCTTAAGCGACGATGAAGTTAAAGCTTTAATCCAAGCCTCGAACGACCCTATGGTTAGGGCTTTCATTTCGCTCGAGGACGAAATAGGCGCAAGACCCAGCGAGATCTTAAACTTAAGAATAGGAGACATCGTGAAGGACGGAGAAGACGTAATAGTGAACATAAGGCAAGGAAAAACAGGTTACCGCTCTATCCCTATAATCAAGTCAGTTTCGCTTTTGTTTCAGTGGCTTGAAATGCATCCTTTAAAAAATGACCCAAACGCCCCCCTGTGGCTCAGCAGAAGCAACCGTAACAGGTTTCAGAAGTGGAGCTATCGCGCTTGCGATAAAGCGTTAAAACTTCTTGCAAAAAAGGCAGGCATCAAGAAGGACGTGAGCATTTATACGTTTCGGCACACAAGCGCGACAAGGGATGCGAAGCTAGGTTTTACTGAAGCGCAACTTTGCTTGAAATACGGGTGGAAGATAGGATCGCGCGTGCCTTCTGTTTATTTGCACCTTTCTGCAAAAGACCTTCGCGACGTCGTGAGAAACATCTACGGGGGAAAGCCATTAGAACCTCCAAAACCTCAAACGATAGAATGTCCCAAATGTCACGCTCTTAACCATCCTTCGCAATACTACTGCTCTAACTGCGGGGCTCCTTTAAACCTACATGAGATAGCTCAAAAGTCTGTCTCGATCGAAGAGTTAAAGTATAGAATCGATAAGCTAACTGAAATCATTTCGAAGCTCCTAAACGAGAAACAACGCTCTTGATTTCTTCAAGCTCTTTTAGTATTTCTTTTAAAACATCCTCATCAACTTCGATTTTCTTTCCCATGCACTCTAATGCAAGACCCATTTAAAAACCAAAACAAGCTTGCCGTTCTTTTGTGAGAACGTTATATTTATATTTTTCTTTTTTTACAATAATATTGTGAAAGACAATAATATAGCACAAGAAAAAGGAAAGGATGAAGTAGTTGTTAGAAAAAGTTATCGTTCTGACGCAATCATGAAAAGGTTGCACGAAATTGTGGAAGAACACCCCGAAATCGTAGTGAAACCTGGGGTTTATGATTATTCACGCGCTCCTCCTGAGGTTCAAGCTGAGATTGAGGAACATTTTGAAGAACTAACTAGCCTTTATTTTGAAGAAGTTTTTTGGCATTTAGCAGAATATTATTATTTACGCGAGGCAAATTTGCCGATGGATCCTTCGCTCGCTGAATACTTGATCACTGAAAAAGAACGCGGAGCCGTTTTTATCCCTGATTCTGTTATAAAAGACTTGCTCGAAAGGTTTCCCGAGCTGAAAAGCGCACACCCAAATATTCACAAAGCTCTCGGACAAAAAAATATAGAACTCAATGAAGAAAAGGAGTTTTACCTTTGGAACGTTCAGGATGAGGAAGTTCAGAGCTTATATAGAGAGGTTGAAAACTTTGCGAAGGCAGGTGTTGAAGGAGTAATGTTTGAAAGAGAAAAAGGCTCTGTCCACATAAATTATGAGCGTGCTAATACTGAAGTTAAAAATGTTTTAGACGAAACCGTCGAAAAGATTCTAGAAAAGATTACCGAAATAATTGTCAAGAATGTCGCGTTTTATTACTACTTGATGCTCAATGACCCTTCAAGGCTTGAGTTTCGCAATGCACAAGTAGTGGTTTATGCAAAAGCGATAGGAATGCATTTTGTCCCTCATGATGTTGTAGTAGACGCATTGAACCGTTTCCCGAAACTAAGAGAACTGTATCCTGATGTTGCTGAAAAATACAAGAAGTCTTTGAAATAAAGTTTCAATCTATGTTTGTGAGTTTCTTCATTACTTCGTGGAAATGAGAAATCGCGTGTCCTGCTGATTTGCCCGACACTGCTGAAATGCCAGCAGTAAGCCCATGTGTTAAACCACCACCAAAAGCCCCTCCCAAACCTGAAATGATTCTTTCACCTCTGAAAGGAGATGGGTTACCGAAATACCCAACCGTGCCTCCTGAAAAAGCACCTAACCACACTGCAGAAGCTACACCTCCAGCAACCATTCCAGTTTCAGAAACGATCTGATAAGTCGCGCTCGTGTAAGGAGCGAGAATAGTTACAGCAACCAACGACGTGAGAACTGCCGTAATTGCTACCCACTGAGGCTGAATCCCAGCAAGCCTGAACATGTTAGCACTTGAATTCCAGTTCTGCAAAAGATAGGTTGCCAAAGAGAGCATTACAGAAGACAAAATCGTAGCTAGCATTAAACCGAACAACGTGTCTTCAATGATCCTTCCGAGCTTTTGCGTGTAGTAAAAATCCCTAAGAGCAATAGAAAGCGGGAACATCACAATCATGCCAGCTAAGAGTAGAATTCTCACAGTCCCGAGCATGTAAGACATTATCCAAACAATTACTGTGACAACGAAGTATCCAACACCGAGAAGGGTAGTTTCAAGAATTGTGATAGGCGTAAGAGTGCTTGGAAATATCATGTAAGCCTCTAAGAGCGCAAGATTTCCTTGAGCAATAAGCCACGCGCCTTGCTGATTCGCCACGCTCGGGTAAGCGAGAATTTCAACGTTCAAAGTGTTCATGAGGTAAGCAATCTTATCGTAAACGAACGGGAAGATCAGCATAATAAAAATGCCTCCTGCTATTTTTTCAAACACTCCTAGCAGTGATGTAGTTTTGCGCCTGTCAGGAGTGAGAAGGTCTAGAAAAGCAATCGGAATTAACACAATTATTGCCACGATCATGAGAAGGTTGTAATAAGGACCTAAAGGCAAAGCAGGATATTCCTGAGAAGGCGAAGTAGCATAAGCGTAAAGCATTGTATCATTAAACTGAGGCAAAGCAATTATTGTGTTAAACAAATCAATAGGAGCCCATTCATTTCCTCCTACACCAGTAAGCACAGGCCCTATAGGCGTTCCGTTCGTGCTTTCGGGTATCACAGTATAAAGGTAGTATATGAAGCCATCCTTCACGCTCGGGGTCGTGAAGTTCGCAAGCTGTCCCACGTAATAATATTGCTTAGAAAATTCCATAGGAACAGTTTCGTTTGAGCCAGCTGGATAATAGAACGTTACAGAACCGACAAGTTTCAAAGGCGCGGGAATTTCAGAAGACGTTGAAGCTGTGATTGTAGTGTTTGAAGTCGCAGATGCAGAAGCTGAAGCCGAAGCAGAAGCGCTCACGTTCGTTGCGCTTGCACCTCCTCCCGTCGAAGATGTTTTAGAAGTAGTTGTATTTGAAACTATTGCGGAATTGTTCACGTAATACCACGATCCTCCTATAAAAACAGAACCGTAAGCGTAAGATGCAGGGACTCTCGAATTCACAGCCTGCGCGTTTATCTTATACATCGAAAGCAAAACCTCTCCGAAAGGACCCGAAAGAGAAGCGTGAGTAGGCAAAGGCACAATAAGACCGAAGATCAAAAGGGACAAGACTACTAAGTAAGAAAACTTCAAGAACCCACCTTTTAAAGAATTAAAGCTTCTCATCAAACTTAAATGCAGTGACACCTTTAAAACCCCAAGAACGTGACAAAATGAACTACAAACCTCGTCCCTTCTAGGGGCGGGGTAAAAAGCTTTTAAATAAAAAATGCTATTTTTGTTTTGAAATGCTCTCCTCTGGTCAACTCTTAGGACATGAGGAGCGGGAGCCGAATTCTCCCGCAATACCAGAGGAGGGCATCTACGAAGTTACGTATTCAAATAAGAGGACAAACGTCGTGCGTCTTTTTCCGAACGGTTTTCAGGAAAGGAAGCTCAAGAAGTTAGCGAACGTATCAGCGAAACTCTTTAACGAAATTAACTACGAAAGGAGACAACAGTTCTTCCAGCAACATCACGTGGACTTCGATACAACGCAGGACAAATACTATGAAAAGTATAAGGATAAATTAGGTAGCGCTAACGCTCAAGAAGTCATGAAAAAGAACAACGAAGCTTGGAGTTCCTTTTTCTTTCTTCTAAAGCTGAAGAAAGAAGGAAAGTTACCACCCTTCATAAAACGCGTTAGCCCACCTTCATATTGGAAAGACAGGGAAACAAAGAAGAGAAAGCTAATGCTCGTAATAAGGCAAGACAGGTACGTTGTGGACGAGCATAATCATAAGTTAATCCTCAAGGGCTTCAACTTGGAAATTGATTTCGTAGGCAAATTAAGGTGGTATGGCAAACAGGGTAGGCTTGAGATATATTACGACGAAACTAGGAACGCGTGGTACGCTTCAATCCCCGTTGATGTAGGCATTGAAATAACTAAAAAGGGAAATAAAAGCAAATACATCGTTCACGGTCAAAGGAAAAGCATTCAGGTTGAATCGCCTAAAGGAAACAAAATTGCTTCAATAGACTTAGGCATTAACGTTTTGGCAAGCGTGATAGTAGAAGACGGAACTTGGTTGCTGTACAAAGGCGTTAGGGCTAAGGAAGATTATTTCTACTTTGAGAAGAAGATAGCAGAAGCACAATCGTTAGCAGACAAAACGAAAAACATGGGCGAACTTGAAGCATACGAAGAGCTATTAAAGGAGATGAAAAGGTTGCACGAAAAATTAAGGAGAAGGTTTCGTCACTTGTACAGGAACTTAGCTTCCCACTTAATAAAAGAGTTACATAAACTAGGCGTTTCAACTATATACTTAGGCTACCCTTTTGAGATAGCTCAAGAGAAGGGAAACAAATTTACAGTAAATGTGTGGTCTTATCGCAAATTCATGGATACAATAGAACTTAAGGCTCAAGAATATGGCATGAAGGTGTTTGAGGTTGTTGAGTATAATACTTCAAAGCGCTGTGCTTATCATGATGTAGAAGTCGAAAGAAGACCTAGGGGAATAGTTAGTTGCCCTAAAGGACACAGGCTTCATTCAGACCTTAACGGCGCATTGAACATTCTCAAAAAAGCAGTGAACGTAATTGTTTCAAAAGTAAAGAAGCCTATATCTTTCATAGTAGATCACAACAGAGTAGCACCCGTTAAAGGGGTGTAACCCTTAAGACCTCAGGGAACCCTCGCCCTTTAGGGCGGGGAGGAGGTCAGAGCTCTAAACATGTTTGAGTATTCCTTTAGCCAGAACAGGATCGGAAATTCTGTATTCGTTTTCTGACTTTATTATAAAACCTGAATCCATCAAATTTTTTAAAATTTTAGAAATTTTAGCATCGTTCACCTTTCCTAGCTTTGCTTCGATCCCTCTTTTTATATTTGACCAGCTGGCTGAACCTAGAGTTGCTATTATTTTTAAAGCCTCAATGTACCTAATTTCTCCCACATTGAAAACCTTTAATGCTTTCTTAAGCTCTTCTGCGGCAAGCCTTGCTGCGCTTTCGTAAATTTTTTCTGTATTCCTTTCTCCGGTTACATAAAGGTACCCAAAATAAGTTAGCCAGCCTATTATTCCGCCAAGGTTCTGGACCGCTTCGTTTATAACGCCTTCGTTTACCGAAACTTTTTCCTGTTCAAAGCCAGCTCTAAGGAACTGCTTTGCTTTTTGTTCTGAAAGAGGCTTTATTCTGACTTCATTGAACGCTCTGCCGTAAAGGGGGGCATCTGGATCGTCTACTTTAAGAAACCTGTAGAGGAGGCCAACTTCTGAACCCGAAACCACAATCTTTAAATCCAAACTATCATAAGCATAGGCTAAAATTGAGTCAAATTTTATGGGTAAATTCCTAAGAACCTGTGCTTCGTCTATAACGAGAACGCTTCCTTCCAGCTCCTGGAGAACCTTTATCAGATTTGCTTCTTCTTTGTTCCTTATCTTTATTCCAAAACCCGCAACATTAAGCTCAAACGAACTGATTTTTTCTAAGATCTTTTTCCCCCAGCTTAAATTATAAAGTTCTGAATTGATCAAATTCAAAAAAGAACTCAACGAGACTGTTGATGGCAAAAGCCTGCAGTCCACGTACACGTACTTCTTCTTTGACTCGTTAAGATACGTGAGCATGAGGGAAGTTTTCCCGTACCTCCTCAGGCCAGTGACAACGGCCATTTTCCCTTTTGATAAAGCAATATCGAGTTTTTCCCATTCTTCTTCCATGTTGAAGAGATCTTCTTTTTTTCTTTTAGGTTCTGGATTAAAATAGTTCGTAACTACCCCCGGGTAGTTACTATCCCCGGGTAGCTTAAATATTTTAATGCATTTTTTAACTTTATGGAGTTAAGGGAGCGAAAGTCTCTTTCCTCTAGCTTTAGATAGCCCTTATGGACAAGATAAAGAAGGAACTAAGGCTATGGAACAATATGGACTAAGGAGCAATTCATGAGTAATCTTTCACTTACTTTGCATAGTATTTCTTCGCGTAGAACTTCTTCAAAGCTTCGAAAAGGGACGGTAAGTCATACCTGTTCTCTGACATCTGTTTCTTCAAAAATTCCATCCTTTCTTCCATTTCACTCTTCAATCTCGCTTCATCCCATCCCCATAAGTGTTCGAGCGTCTTCAACCTAACAGAACGAGAAATAACCTCATCGACGCTTTCGGGGTAAATCTTGTCCTCTTTCGCGTTCCACCTGAAGATTTCAATAAGCTCTCCAGTCAAAGGGTCAACTTCTTTTGAAACGATTGCCCTCCTTACAACGTCACCGCTTTGAAGCCTTACCCTGTTCACTTGCAAGAAAGACCAAACGAGCATCAGTTGTGATTTTCCAACGTTCAAAGGCTCAGTAGTCATCCTCGCAATTGCGCTTTCAACAGACTCCCCATGGAAAGTTGTGAAAGAACCGTGCCCCGATGCAGAAGCCTGAAACAAGAACTGTATTTCTTGACCCCTAGCTTCCCCTACGATAACGTAGTCAGGACGGATCCTCAAAGTCAGCTTCGTTAAGTCGAATATGTCTATGTCAGTAACTTCAGAGCCACCGAAAGTGTACCTAGTTTTCAACCTTTCCCAATGCTCGTGTGGAAGCGAAAGTTCAGGCGTCTCTTCTACGGTTGCGATCTTGAGGTTTGGATTGATGAGCTGAAGGAATGCGTTGAGCGTAGTAGTTTTTCCAGAACCCGTTGCCCCTATTATGAATACGAAACCTTTTGCCTCTACGATAAGCCAATAATAAGAAGCGAGCAAAGGCGTTACAGTCCCGCTTTTTATTAAGTGCAAAATCGTAAATGGATTCTTCGGGAATTTCCTAACGTCGAAAGAAGATCCTGGAAGCGATATCTCAGAGCCGAAAGTTGAAGCAAGCCTCGAACCGTCGGGCATCGTCGCGTCAACGTAAGGTATTGCCGTCGAAATTGATTTCCCAGAACGCATCACGATCTTTTGAACAAAACGAGAAAGCTCGTCTTCGCTTTCAAACTTTATGTTCGTGTCCATCCAATCCGCGCCTGGAAATTGCCTGTGTATTATTGCCACAGGTTTGTCCCAAGCTTCGCAAGAAATTTCTTCTACTTCATCATCCTTCATGAGAACGTCCACAATCCCGTAACCTAAAGAATCGCGCACGAGGTAATACTTCAGCTTGTCGTAAGAAGCCTTGAACTCTTCAAAGACACCCAAGTCTTCAGAAGCTTTCCACAAAAACTGTTCCAGAAGGGCAAGCTGATCTCCTTCTGCAGGTCTGAAAGCATAATAAACTGCTTCCATCAGTTCAGAATACAAAACTTTTTCGCGGTCAGTAAGCTCGGGTTCGAATGCTGTGTAATAATATTTCGATTCAGTCCGCGAAATTACAACGTGAACAAGCCCTACATCGTATTCCGCAACAACTTCTCCTACGACAGCGTGCGGGATCGTTCTCACGCGAAATTCGAGGGGTCTTTCTGCAGGCTTCTTTTTCTTTCCTCCTAAAGACAAATTAATTTGAGGAAGTTTCATATTTTTCAATATAATTGAGGTTTAAAAGCAAAAATTTGATTGCTTTACGTGAGTGAAGTAATAATTGAAAAAATCTTAAAAGAAACACTCAAAAAAGGGTTAGAGTCTTTGTACCAAAAGGGAAAAAGCGAGCACGAAAGACAAAAGGCCTTCAAAAAGGTTACCAGGTGTTGCATCGAAAAGTTCTTTTATTATCTATTTCATTACGTCATTTCCAGAAAAATCTGAAATAATTAAAAATAATACTTTCTAAAGTCTAGCAAGCTTTTAGGTTATTTTGCTTGTCTATAAAGTGAACATTCTCGGATACTGCCCTACCTTGCAGCCTTTTTGCCAATTGCACCCTCAGAGCTCTTGATTTGAGCTTAATCAACTTCTTAAGGTGCCTAATTTATTTGTCATTAAACCGTTAAAATGGGCCTCTAATGAAATTCTCTAGAAGATAGAAGCATTGTATTTGTGTTAGTACTGAAATTTAACTAAAAACTTATATAAAAAATCATAAATAAAAATAATAATGTCGATAATTGATTTTTCTTCCCATATTGTTCCCCCTACATTAAATGGTGTTATCGTTTTCAATGACCAAAGGGAATCTTCTGAATATGATATAGATACTAGAATCAAGATAATGGATAAATATAATATACAAAAGCAGGTTGTTTCATTGAGCGCTGCCTGGCTCTATGGTCTAACCCCTCAAAAGGCGCTTTACGCTTGTGAATTGGCAAATGATTACATTGCAAAAATGGTTTCTACAAATCCCAACAGATTTGTAGGATGCGGGGTTCTGGACCTAAGAAACATAGAATCAGCATTAACTCAAGCAGAAAAAATCGTTAAAAAATTGAGCTTTAAGTGCTTGACAGTGGGTACTCATCAGGGGGAAAGGAGCCTTGATGATGAATATTTTTATCCTTTTTATGAATTTATAAACGAGGAAAACATTCCGCTTTTTATACATCCCATAAGTTTTGATGGATATGAACTTGTTGATGAAAAAAATGGTCAAGGCGCCATGCAGGTTTTTGGCTGGCCATTTGAAACTTCATGGGCTATATGGAAAATGATAGTTAACAGAGTTTTTGATAAATTCAATAAATTAAAGATAGTCACACATCATCTGGGGGGAATGCTACCTCACTTTTTTAACAGGGCAAATTACAGGTTCGAACGGAATCATAAAATTAATGGATTAAAGCATTATAAGTATTATTTTAAAAATATATATGCTGATACTGCGCTTGATGGAACTTCAATTATGGCTCTGCTCGAAGGTTATGAATTGTTTGGACCAAATAATATTGTATTTGGTTCGGATTGGCCTTTTATAGAAGATAGTGTCTCATATGGTAACAATATCAATGCAATTAATTCGCTTCCAATACCTGATGAAGAAAAGTTAAAAATTCTATATAGCAACGCGGTGCAGCTGCTCAATCTCTAAGTTTTGTTAATGATATTAACTATGTTATTTAGGATAAATCTGAAGATCATTTCACCTTTCTTTGCGTCAGCTTTTGTGGGATCCCCTATAATTCCAAGTTTATTAAATTCTTCCCATTGTATGTACCTGACTCCAAAATCTACTGGCTTCTCAGGGTAACTTGCAACAGCGCTACCTATTTTTACAAGTTCAGGCTTGAGATATAACATGAGCGATGTTTCTATCTCTTCTGCATGAAATATGCCCGGATGCCACTGTTTTGAATCGCAGAATTTTTCATATATTTCAGAAGCTCCTGGAAATGTTAAGTTAAAAATTTTGATCTTAGGTGCCATTTCTTCAGATGCAGCATCAATTGATTGTGCATTAGGTATATTTCCATTTACCACATAAAGCCTATCAATTCCATCCTTGTACAGAGATTTTGCTATTTCCTTGATTATTTGTTTAAGCACAGTTTCACTCAAAGATATAGACCCCGCAAAGTTCCTGAGACCTCTTACATGGCCATAAGGTAGCAGCGGTAAAAGCAAGGCCCCAGTAATTCTACTGGCCTCTCTTGCCAGCTCAAAGGCTATGATGCTGTCAGTATTCAAGGGGAGATGTTTACCGTGAGCTTCCTGCGCTCCTATTGGTAATATGGCCTTTCTTGTTTTTTGTGCAAGATCTTTATACTCATCCATCGAAAGTTCATATGAAAGAGGATAACTCTTACTTGCCGTCAAAATATGTTATCACTTTTTCACCAAAAAGTCTTATGCTGTTTTTGATTTGTTCGTTTGTAAGTTTTCTTAAAGACACCCTGAGCACTACATAATTAAATCCGTTTTTCCTGAATTTATCAATATATTCTATTACTGTAGATGGGCTGCCTATAACAAACCTGTCATTTGCCCATTCCTCAAAACTTTGATGCTTACCACCCACAAGGGGGTGACCTGAAGAGCTATAATCTATGTCATACATAACTCTGAAAGACTCCTCCGATTCCTTCAGTGCCTTTTCATCAGTTTCTGCTACATAAACGTCCCTCATTATGGGAAGTGGTCTCACCTTTTTCCCTAGCTTTTGTAATTCCTCTTCATATACCTTTTTAGCATTAAGCACTTCAGTAAAGGTTGCAACTGGACCTGGAAACCATGCATCACCATACCTAGCAGCTCTCTTTACAGCAACTGGTTTCCATCCACCAACCCATATTGGAGGCCTTGGTTTTTGAAATGGTCTAGGTTGAATTGTAGCGTTTTTTATTTTATACCTTTTACCCTCAAATGTTACGTTTTCCTCAGATAACAGTTTGACAAGCAGTATTAACCCTTCTTCCATTGCGATACCTCTGTCTTCTAATTTTACACCGTAATTCTCAAAGTCCTTTTCCCTATACCCAGCTGCTACACCGAGAATGACTCTGCCATGGGAAATTGTATCTAGCTGGGCTACCTGTTCGGCCAACCTAAGTGGATGATAAAGAGGTAAAATTGCTATATTAGTACCGAGCTTGAGGGTTGTGTGCATAGATATAGCGTTCAGGGCGTCAATGGGACATGGGAGGTACATAGGATTTTCATGGTGTTCTTCAAACCATACCGATTCAAAGCCTACTTTTTCAGCAACTTTAATCTGTTCATAAGCTTCTTGAAAAAAATCTCCCCATTCTCTTGGAGTTAATCCAAAATGCATCTTTTCCATTTTGTTCACCTAAATCAATTCAGCATTCTTGAGGGCAACCTTAATTTTTTCCTTTTCTTCCTGTGAAATATTTAACAAAGGTGGCCTCACATACACTGATTTTTCACTTATAATCCCCATCAGAGATAGAGCATACTTTGTTCTTGCTCTGTAGTTTCTTATAGGCGGAGCAAAGATAACCTCCTCCAAAGGAAGTAGTTTTTGCCATATTATGCTAGCTTCGCTTATTTTCCCTTTTTGCACTAGTTCAAACATATCTACCAAATCCTTTACCGGCAACGTGCCGAAACCTATAAGAGCACCATCGCATCCAAGAACAAACGATTCAAATATAAAATTGTCGTTACCTGTAAGGAAAAGAACGTTTGGAGCAACTTTTTTGAACAATCTTGCTGTCTCCAAGAATTTTTTTGCGTCAAACGATGCCTCCTTTATGGCCTTAACATGTTTTAATGAAGCCAATTTTTCAAGTACTTCAGGCGGATATTCTACACCGCCCAGAGATGGCTGCAGCTGAAACAGTATTATATCTAAATTTGATTCCTCCGAAATAGCCTTATGATATTCGTATGGAACTTCGGGCGGTAATGGGTACCCCATAAATGCTGAGTTGGGAAATACAAGTCCCATATCTGCACCCGCTAGCTTTGCTTTTTTTGCAGCCTCAATTGCTGAAGCTGTAGAAGTTCCAGTTATACCTGCAACAACAGTTCTTTCTTTAAATATACTTTTGGCTATCTTAATGGCTTCTATTTTTTCTTCTTCCTTTAACGTGGGCCCCTCTCCAGTATCAACATTTACCGCTACTCCAGTTACTTTAAAAGATGAAACCCATTTAAGATATTTTTCATATTCATCAAAATCTGGTTCCCCTCTTATATTCATTGGCATAACCACAGCAGGAATAATACCTTTTTCCATTTCATTTTTTAGTTACTCCAAATGTTTATATAAGCATTTCTTTGATAATCTTTTATATGAAAGATTTTCAGTCAGCATATCCTACACCTCTGATAAAATTGGCAAAGTTAAGCAAAAATCTTAACAACGAAATCTATGCAAAGCTCGAGATGTTAAACCCTACAGGCTCACATAAGGACAGGGAGAGCTTAGAAGTGATCAAGAGGTTGAATGGTTCTAAGGAAGTGGTAATAGCCAGTACTGGGAACGCTGCCATATCGCTTTCAGCACTTGCTTTGGGCGAGAACATTACTGTTCATGTATTTATCTCTAAATATATAAGCCGTGAAAGATTAAACTTAATAAAAACCTTCAGGCCAGTGCTACACATAGTTGATGGAAATTACGAGGATGCAATAAGGGAAAGTGAAGAATTTGCATTAAAAAAAGGGATAAAATCAGCTAATCCTGGCAAAAACTTTAACAAAATAATAGGTGACTCTGAAATAGGCAAAGAGATTGCTGAACAACTTCATGATGATATAGATTATATTGTTGTCCCCACTAATAACGGAACTTTGCTGAGCGGGATTTGGCTCGGTATTAAAAATAAGGTTAAACCACATATGGTTGCAGCAATTTCACCTTATACAAAATTGATGGAAAGCATAGCTGGTTATCACAGGTTTGACGGCTCAGAATTAGATAAGGCAATAAACGAAAGTTCTGGAACAATTGTTCCTGTAACTGACATGGAAGCTTCAATTTATGCCAAGGTCCTAGCTAATGAAGGCATATTCTGTGAGCTATCTTCAAGCGCTTCCCTTGCTGCGGTTCCAAAGCTTCATGTTAAAAATAAAAAGATAGTTGTGATTATAACTGGAAATGCTTTAAAATTCATAAGTTCTTATAAAAAAATTTTATGGCTTAAGTAATTTTAGTTACGTAGCGGTTATTATTGTACCCTTTGTTTCTTTCAATCCAAATATTGCTATAAACTGAATAATGGCACCAGTTATCATGCCTATTGATATAGCAGCTCCAAGGTTTCCCATTGCATATGGTGTAGTTAACAGTATAGGGACAAGTATTGGTGCAGATGCTGCACCTATACCCCTACCAAGCATATATGTAAAATTTGATCCAGTAGCCCTCATCCTTGTTGGGTAGTGTTCTCCTATCCATACACCATACTGCGCTATAAAACCGGCTGTAAAGTATATCATCATATATGCAAATTCTACAGGGAATGATAATATACCTGTAAATGGTGGTTTAATTACCGCTTCATACCAAAACCATATTATTGCAGGGAAAGCAAGCAAACCGTAAAATATAGCTGTCCAACGCCTGCCTATTATGTCGGTTATAAAACCGCATATTATGTATCCTGCTATCCCTACTAATTCAGCCAAGATTATCATAAGGCTATATGTTGGTACAGGAATCTTGTATACTGCTCCAAAATAAGTAGGCATGAATGATAGGAATGAGTATGCAAAAAGAAAGTCGCCAATGACCAGTAGTGAACCAAATATTGTATACCTTATATATTTTCTAGAAAATATTGAAATTAACGGATCCCTTTCTTTATAACCAGGAGGAAGCTTACCCTCTCTTTTAAGTTTCATATACTGTAGCCAGATTTTGGATTCTGGCATAAAAAACCTTATTATTGTTAATATCAAAGCTGCTGTTCCTGCAATATAGTATGCATAGCGCCAGCCCAAAGCTGGGCCAAATGTTGAGAGAGTATAATCCGATGTAATTACTCCTGCTAGTGAACCAAATACGTACATACTTGCCAAAAAGCCTCCAGCTTTACCTCTAGTCTTTTCTGAATAGGCCTCATTTAATAATGAAAAACCAATTCCCCATTCTCCACCTACACCAAGTCCAGTTAGAAATCTCCAAAGGTAAAATTCTGGGACGCTTCTAGAAGCTCCTGATAAAATTGTCATAACACCGTATGTAATTATGGTTATAAAAAGGGTGTCTCTTCTGCCTATTTTGTCTGCTAACCACCCAAAGAATATTCCACCAATAACAGATGCAATTAAAACTAATGTCAGAGCATAAGCGATGACTTTAATGCCAACATGAAAGTAGGTAGCTGTGGGAGAAAGAACAAATGAGGTTATTAGCAGGTCATATCCATCAAACATGAATCCAAGAAGCACACTGATATAAACGATAGTTTTTTCTTTATTTGAATATGTAACGGGTTCCATCGATTATATTTAAATTATGTTATTATATTTAAGTATTACTTCTTTGGTGCTGTGTTCTCTTATCAAACAATTATTTCACCCCCATAAGCTAGCAGTACGTTTGAGCAAATTTTGGATAAATATGTTAAAGAAGTATAAGCATAGCGTGCTTACAGATGACTAGATAAAGTGGATAGTTAAGCAAAAGATTGAAGGCAAGTTAAAGAATGAAGAAATAGCGGTTGTTCAGGGAATTTCTGTAAGGAGAGTGAAGCAGATATATTCTTTATACAAGAAGAATGAAAGTTTGCCAGTCTTGAAGAAAGCTGGAAGGCATAAGCGTTACCGAAGAAGAAAGTTATTATCGAAGCCTATGGACAATTTAAATCATGCGCCAGCTATTTGGAGCACATAATAAAACAAAAGTATGAATTGAAGATAAACCGTATGAAAATAAATTATGTGTTAAAACAGGAGGGATTTGCAATGAATGAGCCTAAAAAGTGACACAGAAAGAAGTGGATAAGGTATGAGAGAGAATACTCAAATTCATTGTGGCACGTTGATTGGCACGAAATAAAGGATCCTAGTGAAGGGTTTATGGTTAATAGTTTATGAAGACGATTCTTCCAGATTTATAGTTGGCTAAGTACTTCGTTGATGTATTGAAGAAGGCAATAGAAAAGCCTGAGGAGATTTTATCAGACCACGGAACAACTTTCTATGCTGTTGAATCAGATGAAAGGGAGAAGGGATTAACAGATTTTGAAAAGTTCTTGATAAAAGAGAAGATAACTTTGATAGTTGACAGTGTTGATCATCATCAGACAAACGGAAAGGTTGAGAAGTTCTTCGACATATTTGAGAAGAAGGTAAAGTTCTTCAATTCTGTTGATGAATTTATGAATTGATACAACTTCATAAGGCCACATGGAGCCTTTGATATTGAAAGGCTTGAAACTCCAGCAGTTATATTATCAAAAGCTATCTAAGAAGGAAGTTATAATGAACCCAACATTACGGAGAACATTGGAAGAGTGAAATGATTTGCAGATAAAACAATCGAAATTTCGCCTGCGATAAAACTCAAAGGAAGAATAGACCTTTTGATTGCCGATTACGACGGAGAGAAGTATTTGATTGAAGCGAAAAGCACGAGCAAAAATTCGACGCCCCCTCCCAAGAACACGTTTTTCAATTGCGCATTTAAATGCAGGCTTTGAATTATAATGAAGGATTCATTCTTTATTGGAACAAGATTACAGGCGAGATAAAAGTCTTCAAGATCACAAAAAATGAAGAAGTCCTAAAAACCATTTTTGAACGAGTCAAAACGCTCGATTATTACGTTTCGCAAAACATTCCTCCCGAACCCGAAGCGATCATAAAAGGAAGATTTTGGGAATGCGAAAAATGTTCTTTCTTAGGACTTTGTGTCCGCTAAAAACCTTCTTTTATTTTTTATTTTTTTATATTTTTTCAACGATCTTGATGTTTATAGGACATTTCAAACACTCTCACGAAAGACATAGGCACTATTATGAATTTTTGTGAAGGGACAGGAACGTAAATAATTTCGCGCGTACTGTGAGGTTGCGAATTCAAAGCCCCGACATCCTTAACAACATACTTGAAAGTTGAATTGCCCGAAGATGGAAAGACCGTAATGAAAGACCCCTTATGATTAAGAACAAAAGACGTGATATTCATATTCTTAATAACGCCTAAGAACGAAGAAGTTTTCAACACGTGTTCATGCAAAACAAACAAAGGCACAAACGTTTCATTTTTTGCTACAAAGGTTTGATTACCTATTTTGATAACGTGAAACGGGATTGAAATGTTCAAGTATACAACTCCATCATAAACCCCAATCGTTCCTATAACAATTTCAAACGACTTTTTATGAAGCTTTCCAATCGGAGCAATCGGTAAGCTCGTGTTGAAAAGCCATGCTTTTTTCAAACCATAAGAATGCGACTGAGGATTCAAAAGAACGACTTTCGCATGATTCCCTTGAGGTTGCGCGAACGCCGTCGAACTAACAAACAATAACCCGAATAATACGATAACAATTGCACCTTTAAACAATCCAGCACGCGCGCTCATGCTTTTTAATACAAACCCCCTTTAAAAATCACGAATCAGCCAGTAGTAAAAGAATAATTAGCGAAATAAGGAGGCATCGAAAGAACACGGAACGAGAAAACTTCATTCGGAGGCACTGTGAGAATTAACGAAAAGTTCTTTCCTCGTCCTAACGCAAGCACACCTTCGTATTCAAACGTGACGCGCTCGCCTGGATAAATGACGCAAGAATTAAACGCATTCCTAAAAACATTCCAGTTCGAAGCGTTTAAAGGCGCGAAGTTTGAAACAAACGGAATAACATGGCGTGGGGTTGGAAACGCTATAAGCTCTGTCCCATTCACGAAGAAAAGAACAGGGAACGAAACTTCAACACTCTTTTGAACATTCCACTTTACGCTCAAATAGTTTAGCGATTTGTTTAATGAAAAGTATAAAACACTCCTAAGAGTTACGTTCCACAAAGTTTGCACAAAAAAGGCATAAACCGTCACAGGCTCGTTCCCCACGTTCTTCAGAGAAATATAAAAGACCGTCTCGTTCCCCCGCGAATAAAGGCTCACGGCTTCAAGAGTGAGTTTCGCGCTTTCTCTCTCAAGTTCTTCTGAAAGATGCTTCGGAATAGTGAATACCTGACCCACGCTCATTTTTTGCGAAACGTTCATTTCTTTCGCTGTGAAAGGCATCGCAAAAACAACAGGCGTAAGAATGAAACGCAAACTCTGACCAGCATAAGTGGGTACGATATGAGGGCGCAAATCAATCAACGCTCCTATTGTTCCGTTCACGAGAGAAACGTTCGCGAGAGGAATCTTCAAAACAGAGCTGGGAATAAAAACGGAATACTTAGACCCGTTTATTTCAATCATTACGCTTGAAACAAAAAGCCTTATCTGATTCACGCTAACGTTCTTCGGAAGCGAGAACGTCGCGATAATCTTTGAAACGTTTGTGAGCGAAAGCAAATTAACTGAACCGCTTACGTTTGCGAAATAAGGCGAAGAATTAGTTATCAGCTCGACGCGCGAATAATTCAAAAACAAAGCTGAAGTGCCTGCTGGAACTGAAGGCGGGTCAGTAAGCGCAACGGCAAAAGGAGATAAAGAAACGCGCGTTGAAGTGCTTGTTGAAGTAGTCGAAACCGAGGTTGAAGACGAAGAAGGCGATTTAACAAGTACAGGCGTTAGCAAAAATGAAACTACACCTCCTACTACAATAATCCCGACGATCAATAAAGCAAGCAAACTTTTCGCGTTCACAAAAGTCAATAAAAAACCCCTTTAAAAACCAAACACGCTCGTTCTAAAAATCTATAATGCAAACTAAAACAAAACTAAAAAGGAAAAAATAAAAAGAAAAAATAAAATAGAAAAAATCATTCAAGTCTTCGATATCCAAGCCTTTTCAGATACTCAATAAAATGCTTTGCGCTTGGAACATAAACTTCTGAACGGTATTCCCAATGGACGAATGGTGAAAGTTCAGCTTCTTCAGGTATGGGAATCCCATGCTTCGGATCATACTTGATGTTTTTTCCGTTAAGTCCTTTAATATGTGTCATGTATTCTTCGTTTTGTATCTTGTATTCAGGGTTTTGCCTTCCCCAAACTTGTGTGTCTGCTTCAGTGTTCATTGTAACCTATAATATGAACTCCCTTTAAAAACCTCAATGCCTCGTTCTTTTGCAAAAATCAGCGCGGTTTTGTAGTATATCTTGCAAGCTCCTCTTCAAGCACGTAGTTATAGAAAGGAACTTTTCCTTCAGGAGTGCTTATTATCCCGTAGCCAGGTTTCGCGGAAAGGATGAATTTCGACTCGTCCTCCGAAAGGTTCAGCATCGCGTTCAACTTTTCAAGCGACGCGGAATCCTGCCTCAGAATGATCTTAGTTGCCGAGTTCTCTATCAAAATTCTTCCAGGACCGCTCGCAAAATCCGACACGAGCTGTGACGCGAGAATGAAAGAAACCCCATAGTGCCTTCCTGTTCTTGCGATTTCAGGAATGTATTCGACAGCCATCGGAAAGAAAGGTTTGCCTGTCCTAGGGTTTGTTTCCACAAAAGCCCATCCTTCATCCACTACAATGAATTTCCTCCGAGAACGAGCTTTTTCATCTTTTACAGTGCTCCAAACGAGAGCAAGCAATAAGAACGCGACCCCGTCCCTCACGAAATTAGAAGGTATGTCCGAAAGAACGAAAACTGCCCTGTCGTAAAGTTCAAGCTCTTTTCCAATAAAGAACCTCATGAAAGGCTCTAATTCAGTTTTAAGCCTTTTCTTCAAATCGCCTTCAGCTTTTGAAATCAAATCGCGAACGTTTTTCGCTTTTTTCGAAAGAGCAAAAAGTTCTATCGCTTCTTCAGAGCCTTCTTCGATTTTAGCTATCGTTCTTATGAATTCGCCTGCATCCCTTTTGCTTTCGAAAACAAGAAAAGGGTCTAAAGGGAATTCGCCTTTATCAAACCTAAAAACCTGAGCCCCTATGTCCTTTGCGAGCGAAGTTTCAAAAGTACCGTCCGAGCCTAGAGCGTATTCTGGCTTCACTATCGAGTCAAAAATATACATGATAGCGCGGTCGTCCTTCTGTGCGAGTCTTGAAAGCCATACTTTGAGCAAAAGAGATTTTCCGTAACCTGTTAAACCTAAGATTGAAACGTTGTAGTTCTCTCTTTCAAACACGTCGAAAATAACTGCGTTCCCCGTGAAAAGATTGTTGCCTAAGAACACGCCTTCTGGGTCTATTAAATCCATTCCTGCGAACGGGAAGAAAGGAGCGATGCCTGAAGAAGTTACGTAAAGCCACCTTCCTTGAGCCCACGAAGGAGGTTTCAAAAAATAAAGCGCGTCCTGAACGTAATTAGGCCCCTCTAAAAAGTCCATCATTTTCAAAAGCTCTATTGACTTATCGTGAAGCTCTTTCATGTTTGCCCCTTTAACCGTAATGACGAGGCGAATTTTGAACAACTTTTCAAGCCCCGATGCAATGTTATACCTTGCCTTTTCAAGCGATTGTAAGTAAAGCTGAAGCGAAGGATCTGCCCTGTCCCCGAGCATTTTTACTTTTTCGTTGAGAGAGTGATACTGCTTTTCAATTATTCTCACGTTTGAAGTAGGTTGAATGTCCAAACGTATTTCGTGAGAAACGTCGTATACGCGAGTGAGAAAGCCGTAGGGCAACACTTTTGGGAGCGCGTATGCGTTGAAAGACCTCGCAAACCCGTCTTTTAGAATCATGAAGTTACGCACGACGCCTTTGATTTCTAAGCGAGGGATTCCGCTCACTTTAACGAAACGAAAGCCTGAAGACGCGAGAACGCTGTCGATGTTCTCTTCGCTCGCAATGAAATACCTCTTGTAAGGTTGTCTAATAATAAGATCGCGCACGGGAACTTCGTTTATTGCGGTCGTGATAAAGAACGAAGCTGGAGCTGAAAGCGAGTTCACGAGGCGAACGAAGTCCGATATAACGGCTTGCTGTTCTTCTTCTCTTAGATTGAAAAAATTCACAGGCTTAAGCTCGTAGAAATCAACCATTTTCGCTCCCTTCAGGCTTGATCATAAAAGGAAAACCGTGAAGTTCTAACAAAACGTGCTTATCATTTTTGTCCTTCACTGTTATTATGTTATCTAGAATTTCTATGTCAAATTTTTTGCTATGAAACTCTAAAAATACCTTTCCGTCCCCTGTGTAAACTATTACTTCAAATTCGTTCATTTTATCTCGAGCTCAGATAAAAAATTACCTTAAAAAGCGCGAAAAATCTTATCATTCTTTGTTTGCTTCCTTTACATATGAACGAAAGCCTCGCCTCTTCTAGAGGCGGGGATGCTGAACTATTCTGCCCTTGCTAACGTGTTTTCTCATGAAGAAGGTTAAAGTATTTATATACTTTAATTAGCATAAAATAACAAAAGCATGCGTCGATCGAACACAGTGCGCATCATTGCAGGAAAAGAAACAAAAGCTAAACTAACGGCTCTAGGAAAGGCATTCGTTAACTGCTGGAACGAAGTTAATAAGTTGAGGCTTGAGCAGTACAAAAAGCACGAGCCCGTCGATTTTAATAAAACAGAAAAAATCGTTTATAAAAAATATAAGGCTGTATTGCGCGGGGCAAATGTAGCGCAAGTAACGCGAAAGAACGCTTCTGCGTGGAAATCTTTCTTCGAGCTAAGCAAAAAGAAGAAAGAAGGGGAATTGCCTAAATGGATTAAACCAAAGCCTCCTCATAAAAAGAGAGATGATTTATTTTTGCTGATTAGACATGACAGGTACAAAATTGAAGATAACGAAATATTCCTGATAGATTTCAACCTAAGGCTAAAATTCAAAGGAAATCTCAAGTGGGTTGGCAAGCAGGGAACCCTTGAAATGTTCTACGATAATGCAAGGAGGAAGTGGTACGCAAGAATTCCTATGAGCGTTAAAGTAAATAATAAACCAAAAGGCAAAATAAAAGCGGGCATCGATCTAGGCGTTGTAAACCTTGCAACTGTAGCTGTTCAAGACGGTTCATGGATGCTCTTCAAAGGAGGTTCAGTGCTTTCAGAGTTTAAGAAGTTGAGCAAGCGCATTTCAATAGAAGAGAAGAGGCTTGCAAGACACGGCTTGAATACTAGCAGGAAGCTTGAAATGTTATACAAAAAGCGTTCTCTTTTGCTAAAGAACGCTAGAGAAGGACTAGCGAGGGAAATCGTAGAATACCTTTATGACAAAGGAGTAGGGGAAATAAAGATAGGCTACCCAAAGGGTATAGCTCAGGACAAAGGAAACGAAAGAAATTCAAACTTCTGGAGCTATCTTGCAATAATAAAGCGAATCAAGAATGTAGCACAGGAATACGGAATAAAGGTTAAGCTTGTGGATGAAGAAAATACATCTAAAAAGTGTTCCCTGTGTGGGGAAATTCATGAAAACGGAAGGATTAAAAGAGGCTTGTTCAAGTGTCCTCACACAGGGAAAGTAATAAACGCTGATTTGAACGGGGCAATAAACATTATACATATCCCCGAGTCCATTAAGGATAGGGGTAAGTGGCTGAAGGCACAGCCCGTGGTCTATCGCTGGACGAACGGAGCGGGGTGGGTGCGATTCGCACCTGCTAGCTATGAAGCGATGAAGATGAAGGCGATAAACCACAAACCTGTGATCCGCCTTGAAGGAACGCTAGCCCTTTAAGGCGGTGAGGATGTCAGAAACTGCCTCAGTTTATGCCCGTTCTTCTGAGATGCGAGATAAAGAGAAGCCCCCGCGCCTACTATCGGGTTAACACCTTGAGGTAAGCTTTCCGAAATTTTCAAAGCTTCACGAACGATGCCTTCTGGAACGCCTAATTTCGGAGCGTATAAGAGAATATAATCTTTTGCCGTTTTCTTCGGAACCTTAATGTCTAATGCCAAACTGAGTTCTTTCACATATTTGTAGATGTCGTGCTTTGAGACTTTGAACGTTCTCGAAAGCGTATCGTAAGAAATCGTGAAACCATGAATCCTTGAAGCAACGAGAACGAGCGCAAGCGAAAAAGCCTCTAAATCACCAAACCGATAACCTTTTTCGAGAACCTTCTTTTCAAGCGCTAATGCTTCTTCACGAACGATTTCAGGCAAGTGCAGAACCTCGCAAATTTGTTGAACCCGCGCACCGTATCTCGCGTAAAAATCAATCGATTCATGTTTTGCAATCCTTTCAGAAAACTTAAAACCATAAGCAGGTACAGAACCTAAAAGATCCTCCTTTATTACAGCAGGACTGTCTTCTGGCTCTTCAGGAAAAACGTAACCGCACGATGCACAAACAATTTCTCCATCTACATGCAAAATTTTAGAAGACCCACAAAGAGGACACTTCAACGTTTCTCACCCAAAAGCGATTCAAAAAACTTAGTCATGAGCAAATTTCTAACTTCAGGATAGTTCTTGTGCTTGTAAACATATTCCGCAGGAAAAGTCCACACGTACCCGTGCCTTGCAAAATAAAACCCAGCTTCCCTCACTTCAGGAAAAGAACCGTGTTCGCGCGAAATCTGAGCCAAAACTAAATACCCCACAATCTGCCCCCAATAATACTTCGTTATTTCGCACTCGTGAACCGTTTTAATGTCTATAAGAGCATCGCCCCGCAATAAGTCAGCATCCGCACGGTCTTGAAAGAGCGCTTTTACTTTCGGGTCTTGAATGTATTTCGAAAAGTCCACATCGAGAATCCACTTTTTCGGGAATTCAAAGTAAAACCTCGGGATCGCTTTGAATAAATTGTAAAGGTCGGCAACTTCTTCTTCTGGAACGGGCGCGCGCGGGTCGTAATAAGTTCCTGCCCTGTAAACAGTGTCAAGCCTCGAAAAGCGGATAAGATCTTCAAAGAAAAAGAAGTCTACTTCTCCAGTCCGAATAAATTCCTCACGCTCTTTCAGAACCCTTCGAACAAACCTTTCCAAATAATCGATTGTTTTCGCGTCAACCGTTCTTTCACCGAACTTGCATGCCCCGTTCTTCGCGCAATTTTTCAAGATTTCGAGAGAGCGAACTCCTACTAAAACGTCTTCTTGAGCGTCAGGATGAAAATGCTTAATGTAAGCCCTCAAAAGATAATCAAAAGCCGTGCCTACTATGGACAAATGATCGTTCTGAGGAGGCGCGAGCAACGGAATGTTCTTAGGACAATCACGAGGAGGCGGGATCAGTTCAAAGATCTTATTTCCTAAACCATTTCGCACGAAAGTCGTTAAGCTCATGAAATTTTATACAAAAGACCTTTATAAACCAAAATTTCTTCACGCGTTCTTTATGTTTGAAACAAACCAGCTTTCGAATTCAGGCTTATTATTTTCAAGAAGAACCCCGTTCTGTCTAAAATACTTTGTAGCATCGTCACTTACAAAAATCCTTATCCGAGAACCGTCGAAATAAACATCAACAGCACCTCTTTTAGGGAAAGCAAGGAGGCTCTGTTGCGAAAGTTTAGGGAACGAAACAGCTTCAAGAACCTCGTTAGACGCTTCTTCTTTAACGCCCCACGGCTGTATCGCTTCAACCCTTTCGCCTAAGAAATTCAAAGTGCGCCCCGTAGAAGGAATGGATAAGAAAGACGGAAGCGTGCGCGGAGTTGCAAAAAAGAACGGAGGTTCAATGCGCGTCCCGAAATAATTAGGATAAGCAAAAGGAGGTCTTTCATGTTTCACGAGCCAATAGAAAAGCGCGGGATTTTGAGTTTCAAAAACTACTAAGTGATCTAGCTCGTCAGAAGCAGTCGCGTGAATTTCGTAAGGATCTCCTTCAACAATCCCGAATATTGAAATTTCAAACACGTTCGAAGACAAAAGCTCGTTCACTTTCTTAATACGATCATCCAAAGTCGAAGCCCAAACGAGAGGCAAAGGCTTATACTGAAGCATACCCTTTTCGTTCAAAAGCTTCCACTTTAAAAACTCGAGATATTGCTGAGGATGAACCTCTTGAAAGAAGATCTGCACAAACATTCGCTTATTCGAAGATTCGGCAAAAGAAATGAGCTGATCTATAAAAGGCGTTTTCGTTTCAGGTAAAGACATAATGTGAACATCTTTTAACCCGAAATAGAACATTCTAAAAGAAGGCTCAACAGGGGTCGGAGATGCGCTAGCTTGTTCTGAAACAGTTTGCAAAACGGACGGAGGAGGTATACACGCGTGACCTTTGCGTGGATAAGGCAAAACGTGAAGGCGCGAAGAAGAAGCGGGAATGCCCAAGAATGCGGGCAAAGAAAGGACAACCGCTAGAGAACCGACTAACTGTAAGACAATGCTTTCGTAAAGCCCGAAAAAGAGCGCAATAATGCTAAGCACTAAACCGGAAATAGCAATAAAAAGCCACGCGCGATAAGAATGCTCGTTCTTAGAGAGAACGTAATTCATTCCTAACGCACGAAACACTTCATTCCACGACGTTGTTTTGCACAAATGAAAAGGGCGCGAAAGGTCAAAACGGTAGAGTAAGAAATAACTTCCAGCAATAATGAGAACAAATATAGGGAATTGCATAAAAAGACGTACGATTAAAACTTAAAAATCAAAAATGTCATAACACAAAAAATATAAAATGTAATAAGACAGAATTGACAGCGCTTTGTTTTGCACAGGCCTTTGGCACAACCTATTCAACCTTAACAGGTAGCCACGTAGGAATTCTGTCCCACAACCGAGAGAAAGGCTCAGGCTTTATCTGTCATTTCAATATATTTTACTTTTTCTTTGCTACTCCAAAAAGAAGATAGAAAAGAATTCTTCGCTATCTGTTTTATTTCAGAAAAATTAAGGTTTAAAGCCTCTGCTATAGCTTCATAATTTTCATTTATATAACCTCCAAAGTATGCAGGATCATCTGAGTTTATTGAGACTATAATTCCAAGATCGAGGGCTTTCTTCACCGGCACTTCTTTTATATCCTTAAAGTACTCTACAGCTACTGATGCTAGAGGACACATTGTAACAGGAATCTTGTTCTGAACAACGTAGTTGACAAGGGACTGATCCTCGAACATGTGGTATCCATGGTCTATCCTAGATACTTTTAAAAGCTTTATAGCTTCCCATACGTATTCTGCTGGAGCTTCTTCACCTGCATGAGCTACAGCTATGAAACCTTCATCCCTTGCCCTTTTG
>Ga0081534_100068_pt1 | contig 41158 bp, 34 predicted proteins | sample MonGeyMetagenome_FD_71019 | JGI IMG/M metagenome (GOLD analysis project Ga0081534, IMG submission 71019) | Hypoxic/sulfidic aquatic microbial communities from Monarch Geyser, Yellowstone National Park, USA - MG (SPAdes) v1 (version 2) | ecosystem: Environmental > Aquatic > Thermal springs > Hot...
CCAGAGAGGAAAGATAACAACAAACTTAAAAATCAATAACGAAAAATAAGACTGCGGCCGTAGTCTAGCCTGGTCTAGGATGGCGGCCTTCCGATCCAGGCGAAGCAGAAAGCCGCAGAACCCGGGTTCGAATCCCGGCGGCCGCACCAAACAACATTTCATGTTTTTGGTTTTTGCTTCCCCGTGGGTGTGGGTTTGTTTCGGGGGATTATTTCAGCTTAACTTGACTTTCATGGGTGGGTGGGGTTAAAAAGTTCCGTATAATGGGTAGTCTTTGTATGTTTTCTGTGTTTAGGGCTTTGTCTGTGGTTGTCCTTGCGCTGGCTATTGTTTCGGTTGTTGTTTTGGTTGCCAATGGTGTTGGTGCCTCGCCATCGCTTATTGCCTATTCCAGCATTGGTAGGTTTGGCGAGGTTGGTTACTACGCGTCGCAGCCTATGCCCGGTGTTCCTCCTGGTTTGTTGGTTAGGGTTTTCCTTATCAATGGTTCGGTTGTTGAGCCTGTTAGGGCTTTTATTGACGTCTATGCCAATGCGCCGAGTGGTATTGTTCATGTTGCCATGGGTTACTCACAAAGCCTGGCAATACCGTTTAATGACTCGAACTGGCGGTATGTGATTGATAAATGGGCTTCGTTAAATGTGCCCTTCAGTGAGTACAACACGTCAATGCTCATATTCATAACATACATGAAGGGCAATGAGTCGTGGATTGTGCCATTAGTTATTCCGTACAATGTGGCTTGGGCTATTGGTGGAACAACACAACCAACAAGCCCGAGGTACATCGTCGTTAATGCACTCGTAAACGTTAATGAGTTGAGACCAAACAAGGTGGTTCCGGCAATGCCGGGCATAACTTCGGTGAACCTACAAATCCCCAGCAATCATAGTGGTTACACAACCTACAACTGCGATTTAAGCGCTCCCAAACCACCGCCAGAAACCACGTTCAAGCCCAAAATCGCATGCCTAGGCCTCAACGGATCACTACCAATCGCATGGGCAACATGGGACAAGGGCGTAATACAAAACGACAGTGAGTTACAGTTCGAGCTTAACATATACTTCTCGGGAACGATGAACTGGGACGCAATGGCAGCGGGCTACGGTGTCATAGGCACATCATACAGTGCGAAAGAGAATTGGGGGCCGGACAGTTCGAATTTTATCCTTGGTTCTGAGGTGATGCAGCCCGGCTCGCTGTATTGGTACTATGGAGGTGCCACATGGGGCATTGTTAATTATACCGTGTGGTATGTGGTTCATTCAATTGTGTATCGCGTTGGTACTACCTTGATTTCTGAGGTGCTCTACGTACCACCAAATGACTATTATGCTGCGACATTTGACTATGGCAATGGGACGATAAGCCTACTTTACTACGGCGCGATACCGGTCAGTAAGCAATACTTCGGGCACACAGCACTCAACGCATCAGTAGTTGTTGACTACGCAGCATTTATATACACATCAACGGGTCAGGAGTACCTCTATCAATGCAAAGGGCCGGTCACTAATACTAGCACGGTGTTTAACGGAGTACAGTATACCCTTTATACAGTTACGCTTGGTGGTGTTAACACGGCTTACGGTCTGAGCTCGGCCGAGCTCGGCACTGGGTTGGGTGGTTTGGCGCTTGGTATTGCGTCAATGCTAACAACACCATCAACCTCAACAAGCGTGACAGAAACTTCACTAGGTATTAATTTCACAACGGGCACAAACCTCTACATATCGGTGATAAACGCCTCGGCAGTCTATGGTTTACCAGCCTTCGGCTTCATACTGAACGCCACGAACTACTACGGAAACCCAACAGCATATACATGCAAGTACGGCAAAGTCACATGGATTGGTTAATTAGCTCCTATGCCCATTCCGCATTCCCTATAGCCCTCAAGCCAATATTGGCCGCCTAGGGAGTCACATGATTGGTATTCTGCATATATTGTGATTTTCGTTGTTGATGTTCCATAGCTTATTGAGCCGTACTTCGTTGTATAGCCGTGCCTCTTTTTCCCTGTGGTTTCTTGGTCTTGGGTTGAGCCGGAGCCTAGGGTTCATTGGATAATACAACACCACCTAAAACAGGAAACCATAGAAAAACTACCGAAGGTACCACTAACGTAAGGATCAACAAGGAACATAATCACCACAAGAAAACCCAAGCACAAATCTCAGCCGCACCATATCACGTCAGGGCCTCTTCCGTTAATTCTACCCAATAACTCTCGGCATCCATTATAATCACACTCCTCCTTCTTACCTCCTCGAACTCCTCGGGCGTGTACGCCAGTATATCCGTGGGTATGTCCGGCGAGATCATCCTCCTAAGCAGTGGATAGCGTTCGTGCCAGGGCATGTCCTTAAACCTGGGTGACACGACTATTAAATCCAGGTCACTATCCAACAACCAATCACCCCTAGCGAAGCTACCGAACAAGTAAACCCTCGTCCCAGGTCCCAACTCCTTCCTAACGCTATTTAGGAATTGCTTAAGCGCATCCCTAATTTGACTGGGTAACTCCAAGTGTCTTGTTCGCAATTGCGATCACCACCTCCGCAGCCTCAAGTGCCCTAACAGCCTGAGCCTTATTAATCCTTTCAGATGGCACCTCCAACCCGGCGTTGGGATACCTAGCGGATACATAGTACTGAGAGATCTCGGGCAGCCTGTCGATTACCTCCGTAGGCAGTGTTATTAGCTCATGAATCTCCTGGAATAGGGTTACGAGGTCGTGGGTTCTAGGGGGACTCCTTCTTTTTAACGCTATAACTAATGCCTTAAATGCCTTCTCGATGGCTTGCTGTGACATGAAGACGCTCAATGCGTAATCGCCCTCCGATAGGCTTCGCCTAGCCCTCACCAGGTCGTAATTGGCCTCCTTAATCCAGTTCAGGGCTTCACGCCTGATGGCGTCCTGCACGGGTAGTAAAATAATAAAGTAGTTAATAAGTTAGTTAATAAGTAGGTGGTTGTGGTTTCAGTGTACCTTGTTCAACATGGTAAGGCGTTCGATGAGAGCGTAGATCCTGAGAGGAGGTTGACGTCTGATGGTATTAGGGAGAGTGAGTTGGTTGCTAATTACCTGGCGGGTCTCGGGATTTCAGTACCTAAAATAGTGCATAGCGGGAAGACCAGGGCTAGGCAAACCGCTGAAATATTCGCAAAATACATTGGTGTCGCTAATGTTGAGGTCGCCGATGGTCTTAATCCCAATGATGATCCCACCATTTGGGCCCAGAGGATAAATGAGTTAACGAGCGATTTGATGATTGTTGGTCACCTACCGCACCTCAGCCGTTTAACCTCACTATTAGTTATGGGTAATCCGAACATTAAGATTGTCGAGTTTAGGTACTCGAGCGTTCTCAAACTCACGCGCACTAACGAAGGTTGGGTCATTTCATGGTTCATAACACCAGGTCTAGTGCAATTTAGGCTCTCCTGAGTTCCCTGGGTGTCTTTAGCTTCAAAATTATCTCCCTAGCCTCCCTACCATTCTTTGCCCTGGCGATTATTATTGCCTCCTCAATACGCATTACGTAGCCGCAGTATGGGCACTGGTGCGTTTTCACATTATCCCTAACCACAGAGTAGTTCCCGCATTTTGGGCATGAAACCACCAGGTACATGGTTATGTTTTACTAATGCTGAGCCATATTTAATCATTATAGTGCCGTGCCCTGAACGGCGGCAATATATATTCCCTTCGCATCTGATCGTTTTAACTTATTTTGTCCGCTGCTCCCTAATAAAAGTAATTTATATTTCCAGGTGTGCAATTAGGTACTGAAGAAGTTGAGAGGGTGGTTGGGATAGGCGTTTTAAAGAGGAATGGTACGGTTGAGGACTTCATAGTAAATAAGTTACTTGAATCACTAAAGCGTGCAGGTGCACCAGATCCTGACCTAATAGTGAGGAGCCTTGATATTAAGGGTACCGTGACGAGTAGCGAGTTGTCAGATAAGGTTCAATTACTAATGTTAAACCTGGTTACCGAGGATTTGAAGTGGCATGACGCGGCCAGGAATTACCTAATATGGAGCGTGTATAAGCAGGTTTGGGGTAAGGATGTTGTTAGGGCAATCAACGAGGGCAGGGTTAGGTTTGAGGATGCCTATAGAGGTGGCTTCGTCAGGTGGTTCAAGACGGGGCTCGAGTTGAGGATTTGGGATTCGGAGATGGCTAGTTGGTTTAGTCAGCACATTGATGAGTTGGCTAAATACCTCGATCCAAATAGGGACCTCCTACTAACATACAACGGCGTTAGGACGCTAATGAGCAGGTACTTGCTTAAGAGGCTTGATGGTTCATTTTTCGAAGCACCGCAGTACCTATGGATGAGGACTGCCATGGGTGTGGCATATGCGGAGCTTAGGTATGGTGGTGACCCAATAACGTGGGCTAGGAGGTATTACGACTTAATGAGCCAGCTCAAGTTCATGCCCAACTCACCAACACTATATAATGCAATGACAAGGCTTGGCCAACTTTCCGCATGCTTTGTTGTACCTGTCGATGATTGCCTATCTAGGGAGAGTGATACGAATAGGGATGACACTGAGTGTAACTTCGGCATAATGGACGCACTAAGGCTTGCAGCCCTCATTTTCCAGAGCGGTGGTGGTGTTGGTTATAACTTCGGTAAGTTGAGGCCAGAGGGTGATATTGTTAGGTCAACCACGGGCATAGCTTCGGGTCCGTTGAGTTTCATGAAGTTATTCGATACGTTGGTTGATACAATAAAGCAGGGTGGTAAGAGGCGTGGTGCCCAGATGGGTATGCTGTTTTGGTGGCATCCAGACATTGAGAAGTTCATCACGTCGAAGAGCGGTGAGCAGAAAGACATGCAATTACAGAACTTCAACATAAGTGTCACCATAGATGATTACTTCATGCAGAAGGCACTTAAGGGTGAGGACATTTATTTAATAAACCCGAGGGAGTGCCCGTGCCTATACAAGACGTGGGGTGAGGAATTCGCTAAATGCTATGAATCATGCGTCGAGCAAATTAAGGCAGGTAGGATAAGGATTTGGAGGAGGATCAATGCTAAGGAGTTGTGGGACAAGATCGTTAAGTCGGCTTGGGACAGCGGCGATCCAGGGCTTTGGAATAGGGACTTGGCAAACTTCATTAATAATGAGAAGCTACCTGGTGAGGTAATAAACGCGACGAATCCATGTTCAGAGGAGTCATTGTACGACTTCGAGAGTTGCAACTTAGGTAGTATAAACCTGGTTAAGTATGTTAAGGATGGCAAGATTGAGTGGGAGGAATTGGCTAGGGATACGCAATTAGCCGTTAGGTTTCTCGACGACGTTATAGACGTCAATAAGCTACCACACGAGAGATTGAGAAAGAGGGTTCTCGAAACAAGGAGGATTGGTCTCGGTGCTAATGGATTAGCAGACACATTAATAGCCCTAGGCCTCAGGTATGACTCGCCACAGGCCCTAGCTGTTTCTGATACGTTGGCGAGTTTTATAGCTAGAATTGCGGTTAGGTCAAGCATTGACTTAGCCAGGGAGAAGGGTATTTACCCCGCCTATAAGCACAGTGATTGGGCTGAGGGTGTGTTACCCTGGACGAAACATCGTGAGAGGCTTGATAAGTTCTCGAGTGCTTTTGATAAGGAAGCCGTTGACGAATACCTGGAGATTCTCAAGGTTGGTTATGATGATGTCAGGGTTAAATCCATAATTGATGGCGCTACGGCAGTCCTCAAGGGTTATAGGGCCTTGGATGAGGAGTTGTCTATTGATGCTAGTACCATAGGTATAAGGAACGGATCAATAATGAGTATAGCCCCTGAAGGTTCAAGGAGCTTAATTGCTGGTGTTAATTCGAGCATTGAGCCTCTATTTGCCATAGCCTACATTAGGAATTTAACGATAGGTAGGCTCATCGAGTACAATTACACCGCATTGAAGCTTTTAATGGGTACAAAAACGCTTGATGAGGGTACAAGGAAGTTCGTTGAGGAGTATGGAATATTACCTAGGAATCATCCACTTGCTGAATTGTTACGTACTGCCCATGAGATTCATTGGAAGTGGCATGTGTATATGCAGGTAACCTGGGCTAGGTGGAATGACTCGGGTGTTAGTAAGACGATCAACATGCCCAGCGAGACACCTATTGATGACGTGGAGCAAGCCTATAGACTTGCCTGGTTGTTGGGCGCCTTTGGCATAACGGTGTATAGGGACAGGAGTAAGTCTGTCCAGGTAATATACACTGGCGTTAAGGGGAGCGAGGCAAAACCAGCTGTTGAGGTTAGGGAGGCTAAGCCCAAGGTTGAGACTAAGGTTAGCTATACATCATTATCATCACTTAAGGACAAGCTTGTCAGGATTAAGGGCGACGGTGGTAAATCAATAGAGGAGGAGATGGTAGAGGAGCTTGGTGAGACTGACGATCCGTATTGCAAGACGGGCTCCTGTGGCTAATTTTTACTCAACAACATTCTCCCTCAATATTCCCTTTCCCGCGGCTTCATTAAATAGCTCAATAAGAACATCGGTGTAATCCTTTTCGCCAACTTCCACATCATCCATATGCTTCTCAACGATCCTAGTTCTCTCCTCACTAACCAAATCCTTAAACTCCTCATTTTCTTCGGTTAAGTACTTATAGACTTGGCGTCCAAGGTTTGTGGGAACCACAAACCTCGACCTCCTACCAACAACTAGGGCATAACGCCTCTTGAGTATCACATCAACGATCTTGGCATAAGTGCTTGGTCTACCTATACCCCTATCCCTCATCATAGCTATTATATCACCCTCCCTAAGCGGTTGCGTCCTACTCACCTTCTTTATATAATCCACACTGGCTACATCATACTCACCAGGAGCAAGCTCCTGGTACTCCCTACCCTCTAGGTAACTCCATACCTTGGTGAACCCAGGCTCCAGGATCTTAGCCACCCTCTCTACCTCCTCAGCATGCACTTCCTCACCATTTAGGTAAACACCTATTCTCATTTTCTCCTTCATAACCTTAGCACTCTTCATCTGGCTTGCCATGAATCTCCTAAATACTAAGTCATAAACTCTTAAGTGGTTTGGTGTAATCCTAATTGCAAGCTGGAGAAGCCCTGTGTTTAGTAGGTTCCTTAAGTCATCAGAATCTATGGGCCTTGTTGGCCTTATGCACTCATGGGCACCAAGTTCCTTACCACCCCATGATCTACCAACGAAGTACTTATCACCAATCTTCTCACTAATGTACTCCTTAGCTACGCCTATTCCTGTTGTGGAAACCCTAGTACTATCGGTTCTATGGTATGTGATTAGGCCGGACTCAAAGAGCTCCTGTGCTATAGCCATGGTTTGCTCCACGCTCAAGCCAAGTATATTGGCTGAATCTCTCAATAAGGCATCCGTAGTGTATGGAGGTAATGGATTCAATTCCTCCTCTCTTTCCTCAATCTTACTCACCCGTACCTTAATCACGGCATCCGTGGATTTATTATTATGAAGCGCCCTCAGAGCCTTTACCAAACCTTCCTTATCGGGTGGTATGCTTAACCTAATCCTTACACCATTCTTCAGCGATAACGTTACTGCGTACACCTTATCCCTCCTACTTTCATCATACCTCTCTATGATCCAACCAAGGACTGGCGTTTGAACCCTACCGGCAGATAGCACCTTTCTATTGAACTTCTCCTGAACCTTCTGGCTAAGGCCAAAGCCTATCCACCTATCTTCAATTCTCCTAACTAATTGTGCACCAACCATGCTCAGGCTTATGACCCTGGGATTTGCTATGGCATCCATGATTGCCTTCTTAGTAACCTCGTGAAACTCGATCCTGGAGATACTACTCACGTAGGGTCTGAGCATCATGTACACATCCCAAGCGATCTTCTCACCCTCTGAGTCAGGGTCTGTGCCGATCATTACTTGATCAACCTCCGTGGCTATGTCCCTTATTGCACTCACTATGTCCATCGCATCAATCAACTTTGCATTATGTATTCTACAGTAATCAACATCTTCTGTATACGTCTCACCACCGACAGGACACCTCTTTATTGTTCCGTAAATTGGAATGAAGCTATTACCAGCCTTCAACACCCCATAGTAATCAAGAACCTTACCTAACTTCAGAGCTGATAGGTAATCCTTGATATCCATTGGTGCAGCCGGCACCAGATCCCACATATGGCCTTTCGTTGCTGTTATCAATATGTAGAGGTTGCCTAATGTGGCTTCGTAAATAATCAATGGTCCTACCTCCCTCCTTGTTGGTATGCCAAAGAAGCTTGCTATAGTTCTCGCTTTAGTTGGTGATTCAACAATGACCAAGGCTGTTCTCAATGGGTCTCTTTCTAGGAACTGGTTAGGAATCTTACCCAACATTATATTCCTTATCAACTCCCTCTCGCTTCTGATCTTACTCATTACATCGTCTAAATTCACCTCATTAATGTTCTGTAGCCTTACATCCTCAAGTCTATACCTAAGGTTCCTAACCAAGCCATTAAACACCTTATCATTATCAACGAGAAGTATCGACAATCCCAACGATACGCCACCAACGTACAGCCTAGACGTCCTACCACTGCCCTGTATGTACGTGGTTACGTCAGGAACTACGACGTACAAATCACCATTAATGTACTCAAGGCCAACTTCGCCCGACTCCTCAATTGCCTTTCTAATGTTTGAATCTTTTAATAATTTGTTAACTAGATCAACAGCGTCTTTTATTACGTCAGCGGCATATTTATCAAAACCACTCAACTCCCTTCCCTCCTCGATTGCCCTCAGGATGTTGTTCACTTGCTCCTGGTTGAGCGCTGTTAAGTTTCTTAATCTGACGATTACCCTATCGATATCATTCCTGAGGTATTGCGGTACGATATTTCTGATGTTAAAGAGGAACACTAAGTACCTAGTGGGTGTGAACTCCTCTAACTTAACCTTAAACCGCATGCGTGGTACACCAACGAAGACCACGTAGGCTATCCTTTGGGGCAAATCAATGCCTCTAACTAGGGATGATCTTGAAGTTGCAAGTCCTATCAATACGTCTAGCTTACCCTCAACGAAATCGTTTAGCACGGATTTGCTTGGTTTTAAGTACGTTGCAGATTTTACACCGATTTCTGTCAATTTATCATTCAACTCATTAACAAGATCCTTTAGATCAGGTGGTACATATACGATACCTCCACCACCAAGTCTCTTCACTATTTGAACCGCATAGTCAATAAGGGATCCCTCAGGCTTCGCATACACATCAACCACATTCCTAAGCCCCTCTGCCCTACCGCCGGTCTCGAACCCAAGGAACTCCCTGAACAGGAATAACCTAGCGGTTCTCCTCATTCTTGTTAATGCGCCCGAGGCTATTAGAATGCCTATATTATTATTTTTCACGTAATTACTCAATTCATTACTCAGCTTCTTAATCTCCTCCCTGAGCTTATCGATCTCCTCCTCACTGGCTCTAAACCTAATCGCCTTCCTCAATCTTTTCATTAGATCAACAACAGTCAATGCCTTACGTATTGTATCCTCATCAATGCCAAGCAGTATTAATAACCTATCGATGTTCTTACTCGATGCCTTCAACACACTATCAACATCATCAACGAAAATCAACGAGAACTTGTACCTCCTAAGAAGGTCCATGTGCCTTGACAGGAAGGCGTTGGTTACTATTAATACGTCGAAATCACCATCCTCAATAGCCTTCATCGCGTCTACCAACTCCTGCTTATTCAGTATTGAGGATGCGTGGACGACCCTAACGCCGACATGGATTTTGCCCACGTACTCGGTTAATCTCCTGGAAACATCGTATGCTAATGTTGATGTTGGTACAACAATTAGAACTTTCCCTTTTTTCCTCGTTGCAACGTATATTGAGGCAACAATGCCGAATGTGGTTTTACCACTGCCGGTCGGTGCAACTATTGCGAAGCTCTTGCCCTTAATAATCCTCCTAGCCCACAGTCTCTGGGCGCCCCACATGTTTGTACCAACAATATCCTTAAACATCTTTGCGAAATCCTCATACTCATTAAGTAAATTCGATAACGCCTTAAGCCTATTAAGTGTACCCAGCTTTTCGAGGGTGTTTAGGACCTCGAGAACGCCCGAGACCTTCCTTGGGGTTTCAGGTAAGCATTTATGGCATGGTAACCCAGAACCCAACCTATCCGAGGTTATGTCTCCCCCGCAGTTTGGGCAGGCTCTCCTATATACTACTAATGGTTGTTTCTCCATTTATCGAATCATATTGTGGAAAGCCCCTTAATAAATATTCATTGCCTCTCGGGGTTTCCTGATTGTTAGGGTTAAATATTGATAATACAGAGGTATTGCTTGAGTAGTATGTCGGTAAATACGGGTGGTATACAGGATTATGTTAAGTATGTATACGTAATGTCCTTGATCTCAGCCCTAGCTATGGCTGTATCTGTTGATTATGTATTAACTGAATTATGGCTATATGGTGTTGCTGATCTGACGGTATTGATAGTAACACCGGTATTCATGTTCATGCTCTCCATGCTCGTCATATCGTCAATAACAATGATTAAGCAAATAAGGGGTGGTTTTGGGAATATGTCGTCTAAGGCCAGGGCTTTGATGATCACATACATCGTATTCTTCATGATGGCTCTTGTGTACTTCACGTACATATCCGTGGTGCATTACGCGGGATTGGGGTTGGTCCTCACGGACTATCAACTCGTTGGTGATCACTACCTCGGTTTTGGCCTTGCTCTTTATGATGCTGGTTTACTAACCATGTCCTGGCAGTTAACCGAGGATTTACTCAATAATAAATTGTCGTCACTATATAGGTTCTTCATGATGGCGTTTATGCGTGATCATCATGAGGATGATGATAGCACCATAATAGTTAGGTAATGATTGCAAAACGCATGGCTTTAAAAGCCAATCATTGAGTAATTAAACCAATGGGTGCACGAATTGCTGGTTTGGTTGCTGATTTATTGCTTAGGACCTGTAATGCAACCTCTGTGGAGAGGCAATCATTTATCGATGGATCCAGGTACATGATTAGGTTTGGCGATAACAACAACATGGAGGTACACCTTGTGGATAAAGGTGGTGGACTTTTCGCAGAGTTTTGGGTTAGCACCCACGCAACCCCAATAATGATTATTGAATACCTATACTCAAACATGGAACCATCCAGCGTCTGCAGGGAGATATGCGCATTAATAGAAATAATAAGTAGTTCATTAATGATGCAAAGACCGCGCACACAGGGGGTGCAAATTAATCAACCCAAGTAATTGAGAATACCGCCACCCCTCCTCTCCGTTGAAGTTGCACCAATTGACGTGTCACCGAGTATTATCTTAAGTAATTCATCCCAGCTCAGGGTCCCTCTTATTGCCCAGTCAATTAACTCCTGTGTGTGATTACCGAGTATTGCCAAGAACTTTTGCCAATTAATTCCAGACCTACTTAACTCCCTACCCCAGTGGTCCCATAGGTACTTTGCCACCTCATTGCCAAACCATACAGCAAACGCGTCACAACCGGAACCGCTACACGCACTTTTTCGTTTTAGTATCCTCTCTTTAATGTCCCTAGGCTCGGGCGGTGTTGATAACGGCATTCTAATGAATTACTGATTCGCAGTTATATTAATTTACTGCCTAAATATTACCATGCTCAGCCAATTTCATCAATGATTCTCTTACCATTTATGATTAACCAACCATCACCATCAACGTTGGCACCGCCACTATTTAGGTACCTGCGCATTAACGCATTCAGTAATGCCTTACTATCAAGTACCTCAATGCCGAATTCCTTGCTGAAGTATCTGTTAATATTCCCTATATCTCTAAGTAGGAACTCCATGGCGTTTGGATGGTTTGACTTAACCGCACTGCCCCAATCGATTATAACCAACTCATTGCCGGTATTAACAATGTTGAATTCGCTCAGGTCTGCATGTATTATCTTACCAACTATGAATGCCCGCTCTATATATTTAATTATTGTTAGATACGCCTCCTCCGGATCCTCTGGCGGTGAATCCTTAATCAACGGCGCCGGTATACCGCTATACCCCATGTAGCTTATGAACTCCATAACGAGTATATTCTTGTTGAAGGTTATGGGCTTAGGAACCCTAACGCCTGCATCATAGGCATCCTTTAAGTTGCTGTACTCCTTCCTGCACCAATACTCGATTAACTTCCTCGTATTTGTTATCTTAACTCCGGTGAACCTAGGATCACCAAGTAAGTACTTATACCTACTCCTTATGAATTGGGCTGTGGTTGTGTAGAATATCTTTAGGGCGATATCCCAACCATCCTTCGACTTAGCCCATATGACCTTTGCCTCCTTACCCTGCGCCACAGGCCCGTAAACCTCATCAACGAAACCCTCATTCATAAGCTCCCTCAATGCATCTATTGTGTATTGGTTGAAGACATCATCAACAGTCTTTAATTGATCAATATCCTTAATCCTAAACCGCCTACTCTCGACTCTCCTCCTCAGTATCTCGTCAATATCCCTAGAGAAACCCACCATCCTCAATAAACATAGCTTGCATTTTAAACCCTAAGTCTTCTCATTTTACTAATACTCATGGTAAATATTCTAATGAATATTTATATAACAATGAATAAAAATGCATATAAGAAAATAAAGCCAATAGGAATTATACGACCGAAGAAGAAAAAAGATTTAAAAACATTTCTAATGAAAAATAATCAACCAATATGGCTCTAATTCAGCAAGACGAGGCCTGGTTCATGCGTAGGCTCGTTAATTTACACAAGATGAAGCGACCAGTTGGTAAAATTCTCGTTAACCCAGACCTATGTAAGGACTGCAGATTTTGTATTGAGTTCTGTCCAAACAACGTCCTCGAGGAGTCGAAGGATGTGAACTTCAAGGGATACCATTACCCAGTGGTTAAGCCTGGTAAGGAGCTTGATTGTGTTGCGTGCAGGATGTGCGAGAAAATATGCCCCGAGTTCGCAATCACGATTATTTCGGAGGAGTACATAACATACGATAAGTATTACGGGGTGAGTAGGCATGCCCACGGTGGCTGAGCTCTACAAAAAAGACCTGGATAAGCTTCTAAAGCCTGGGATTCATTTCCTGGATGGCAATACAGCTACTGCGGAAGGTGCTGTAACAGCAGGTTGTAGATTCTACGCTGGCTACCCAATAACACCATCTAACGAAATTGCTGAGTACATGTCATATAGATTACCTCAGGTTGGTGGTAAATTCATACAGATGGAGGATGAGATAGCAAGCATAGCCGCCGTGTTAGGTGCGTCAGCGGCAGGCGTTAAGTCCATGACAGCAACCAGTGGTCCAGGCTTCTCCCTAATGCAGGAGAACATTGGATTGGGCTCGATGCTCGAGATACCGGCCGTTATAGTTGACGTAATGAGAGCCGGCCCATCTACGGGAATCCCAACGTTATTAGGACAGGGAGATATCTTACAGGCTAAGTACGGATCTCATGGTGATTACGAAATAGTTGCCTATCTACCGGCGAATCCCCAGGAGGCGTTTGATTTCACAATAAAGGCCTTCAACACCGCTGAAAAATATAGGGTTGTGGCTGTGGTACTGTCTGATCAATTAGTTGGTCACATGTACGGTAAGGTTAGAGTTCCTGAATTCGACGAGATTGAGATGGTAGAAAGGCCCAAACCCACGGTACCACCAGATCAATACCTACCTTATGATAGTAAATATCTAGTTCCTCCAATGGCGATTGCTGGCACAGGTTATAGGGTCAATAATGAATCCTTAACTCATACTGATAAGGGTTATCCAACGACTGATAAAGATGCCTCATTTAAGCTCGTCATGAGGCTCGTCAGGAAGATTAGGGAGAATGAGAAGGAGATCGCTGAGTGGGAGGAGTACTTGCTTGATGATGCCGAATACGTGATTGTGTCGTATGGATCAACATCAGGTTCTGTCAGGAGGGCAATTAAGGTTTTGAGGACCCAGGGATATAGGGTTGGACTACTTAGGCCAAAGACTGCGTGGCCATTCCCTGGCTGGGTTGTGGAAAACTTGGCGTCTAGAGGTGTTCAGAAGTTCATAACTGTTGAGGTTAATATGGGCAAGATGTATCACGTAGTTAGGGAGTTTTCAAGGGGCGTCCCCGTGGAGCATATTCCATATGCTCCCGGTTATATTCCTGACCCGGATTATGTAATAAGTAATGTGAAGAAGGTGATCGAAGGATGAGCACGGAGGTGGAGGTAGCAACCACGGGAATTAAGGTTGAGCTTCCCAAGGCTTATGATGATATTAAGGACCTAATAAGGATTGATAGGCTACCCCACATTTGGTGTCCTGGGTGTGGGTTAGGCATACTCCTGAAGTTATTGGCTAGAGCCATTAAGAATTCCGGAATACCCATCGAGAAGCACGTGATCGTAACAGGCATAGGATGCACGGGTAGGATAGGAGGATACCTAAGACTTGATGCTTACCACGTAACTCACGGCAGGGCAATACCATTCGCGGTGGGGCTTAAAATGGCTAATCCGGAGTTGGAGGTTACGGTTGTTGGTGGTGATGGTGACATACTAGCAATTGGCGGTAATCACTTCATACACGCAGCCAGGAGGAATGATGACATCAACGTAATAATAGTCAACAACTTCATATACGGAATGACCGGTGGGCAGTACAGCCCAACAACACCAAAGGGTGCGAAGACGACAACATCACCCTATGGGCATTTTGAAAATCCATTCAACGTACCACTCCTGGCGTATGCGGCTGGTGCCTCGTACGTGGCCAGGTGGAGTGTTCTTCACCAAAACGAGCTTTATCAATCATTACTTGAGATGTTTAGGGTTAAGGGGTTTGCGGTAATTGAGGTACTATCACCGTGCATAATATATACCGACAGAAATGCAATGGGTGATGCTGTCGATCTCATGAAGGTAATTAAGGAGAGATCAACGATAGACCATAATGCAAACCTCGCTGATATAGACATTGATTTTAGCATGAAGAAGATAGTCCTAGGAAATTTTGTTAAAAGGGAGAGACCAGTATCGTATGGATAATTATCGTAAGATTTGAATATTTTTCTTAATTATTCGTATAATTTAAAATAATTTTTGTCAAATTAGAATAAAATTTATAAGATTCCTTAATTATTTATCAATAGAATAATATGCAACAGTCGCTAGATCAGGTACGGATTAGATTGATGGGTCTCGGCGGTCACGGCATCGTTTTTGCCGGTAGACTTCTTGGCATGGCGGCCGCCATGCAAGGTCTTGATTCGATTCTAACGATTACATATAGCCCAGAGCAGAGGGGTGGTTGGTCTAGGGCTGATGTTATTATTGCTAAGGAGATGGTTGATTATCCATTAATCGACGAGGCCGACGTATTTTTAGCAACGACGCAACAAGCCTTTAGTTTAGAGTTCAAGAGCCTTCGTAAGGGTGGTATCTTCGTTTACGAGAGTACGATATACAAGCCAGTGATACCTAATGCTAATGATTACGTAGTAATACCTGTACCTGCCACCGAGATTGCCGAAAACGTTACCGGTAGAAGGTTGATGATGAACGTGGTTCTAGTTGGTGTAATAACGTCTGCTCTTGAGCCTTTGATAAAGGAGGAATCTATAATAAACGCAATAAGGGGCATGACTAGGAGGGCCGGTAAATTAGATACAACAGTTCAAGAAATGAACATCAAAGCATTCCAAGCTGGACTCGACTATGGTAGGAAGTACCTGAAAGGTATGGGGTGAATGCATGCCGACAAATAGGATCCTGGTTCTTGGTGGTGGTATTGCTGGTATTGAGGCTGCCCTGGCCCTAGCAAACATGGGTTATAAGGTGACCCTTGTTGAGAAGTCGCCAGCGATTGGCGGCAAGATGGCGATGCTAGACAAGACATTCCCAACGCTAGACTGCAGCATATGCATCGAGGGACCGTTAATAAGTGATGTGGCTAGGCATCCAAACATCGAGCTTCTGGCACCCGCTGAACTCATGGATCTAACGGGATCACCAGGCGATTATAGGGCTAGAATATTGATTAAGCCTAGGTACGTGACTGATGATTGCACAAAGTGTGGTCAATGCGAGGATGTGTGCCCTGTGGTTGTTCCCAGCGAGTTTGAGGCGGGCATTGGTGCTAGAAAGGCGATTTATCTACCATTCCCACAGGCTGAGCCTGGTATTTACGTGATTGACATAGACCACTGCCTTAATAAACCACCTAACTACTTCCCGTGCGATCGCTGTCTTAAGGCGTGTGATAGAAATGCCATTATATACAACATGATGCCTAAGGTTATAGAGCGTGATGTTGCCGCTGTGATAGTATCAACAGGTTTTGAGCTTGAGAAGGGGGATATATTGGGTGAGTACGGTTATGGTAAGTACATGGATATTGTCACATCACTTGAGTTTGAGAGACTCGTGAACGCATCAGGCCCATCAAGTGGCGTCATTGTTAAGCCAAGCACAGGTGAGGAGCCTGAGAGTATATTATTGGTATCCTGCATTGGCTCTAGGAATAATAAGTATAATGATTATTGCTCTGGATTCTGCTGCACCTACCTGCTTAAGCAGGGCATATACGCTAAGGTCTTACATGGGATTAAGAACGTAACAATAATGTACATGAACGACGTTAGAACATATGGTAAAGGCTTCGAGAATTTCTACGATAGGGCACTCAAGGAGGGTATAAACATTGTCTGGGGTAGACCGGAGATACTCGGTGAAAGGAATGGGAAGATAGTGGTCAGATTTGAGGATACCAGGAATAAGAAGGTTGTGACTAACGAGTACGACATGGTAGTACTAGCACCGTCAGTGAAGCCGGTAGGTGATATGAACAAGCTCAGTAAAGTACTGGGTATTTCTTTAAATAGGATTGGTTTCGTAAAGACCGATCCTACGAACCCGACGTTAACTACGAGACCTGGTATATTCGTGGCAGGTTCAGCAAGTGGTCCTAGGGATATATCCGAGTCCGTGGTTACGGGTCTTGCCGCCGCCATTCAATCTATTAGGTACGCAGCGCCCGGTGTTATTGAGGAGGAGAAGTACGAGGAAACAATAGAACCATACCCAATAAGGGTTGGCGTATTTGTATGCCATTGTGGTACAAACATAGCTGGTGTGGCTGACGTACCAGCGCTTGTCGAGGCTGCTAAGCAAATGCCAGATGTTGTGCATGCCGAGGATCTACAATTCGCCTGTGCTAAATCATCACTGGATAGGATAACGCAAGTCATTAAGGAAAAGAAGCTAAACAGGGTCGTTGTGGCATCGTGCTCGCCAGTCACTCATCTAAGATTCTTCCAGGATTCAGCAAAGAGGGCTGGGCTTAACCCATACCTCGTTGAAATGACTAACATTAGGAACCTGGACACTTGGGTTCACTCAGATAGGAAGGTCGCCACGGAGAAGGCAAAGGACATGATAAGGATGGCAGTGGCCAAGGTACACCACATGGTGCCATTAAGTACGATAAAGCTCCCAGTCATTAAGAGGGCTTTGGTGGTTGGCTGTGGTCCAGCAGGCCTCGCTGCAGCTACGGGGCTTGCTGGCGCTGGTATAGAGACGATACTTGTTGAGAAGGCTGATGAGTGTGGTGGCATGCTTAGGCGTCTAAATAGGCTTGAGCCTGAGGGTATTGAGGCTAGAAAGTTGCTCGATAGAATGGTTGAGGAGGCTAGGGAGGTCGGTGTTAAGTTCATGCTTGATACAACAATAAAGGATGTTAGTGGTTTCACTGGGAACTTCCATGTGGTGCTTAGTAATGGAACGGAACTTGATGTTGGAGCGATAATAGTCGCTACAGGAGCTAAGCCTTACATACCGACGGAGTTCAATTATGGCAAGGACCCAAGGGTCTTGACAACACTTGATCTTGAGAATGGCAAGGCAGTCGATGGTAAGAACGTAGCCATAATTAACTGTGTAGGCTCTAGGACGGGCGGTAGGGGATGCTCGAAGTACTGCTGCGCTGTCGGTCTCAGTAAGGCATTGGAGTTAAGGGAGCAGGGCAAGAATGTGGTTTTGATATATAGGGATATAATGGGTGTTGATCCTGAAGTTGAGGACTTATACAAGAAGGCTAGGGACGCCGGTGTTCTCTTCATAAGGATACCCAGGAAGGCTGAATTGACGGAAGCTATAAAGATGGACTCGAATAAGCTAATAGTTAAGGATGTTGAGTTGGGTGATGATGTTGAGGTTCCCTTTGACAATGTCGTACTCAACATAGGATTAACACCTAGTGAGGATACTGATGAGACGGCTAAGATCCTCAGGTTATCTAAGGATCAGGAAGGATTCCTAATGGAGGCGCACCCGAAGCTTGGGCCTGTCGATACTATGACACCTGGCATATTTATTGCTGGTGCTGCTAGGGGTCCCAAAAATGTTGGTGAGGCCATAGCAGAGGGTTATGCGGCAGCGGCTAGGGCACTTATGATGCTTGCTCAGGGATATGTTACAAAGGAGCCATTCATACCGAAGTTTGATTGGTCTAAGTGCACGAAGTGTGGTTTGTGCATAAAGGCTTGTCCATACAATGCAATTAGGGGTGTTCCTGGTAAGTGGATAGAGCACATACCAGCCGCCTGCCAAGGATGTGGTGCTTGTGTTGCTGAGTGTCCTCAAGATGCCATAACACTTGATGCCTTAAGTGACGACGCTATTTTGGCTCAGGTTGAGGCTGCTTTGGCTGAGGAGCCTGAGAGGAAGGTTGTTATGTTCACTTGTGCCTACTGCTCCTACTGGGCTGCTGATAATGCTGGCATCTTTAAGATGCAGTACCCACCCTATGCACGCATCATTAGGCTTCAGTGTAGTTCTAGGTTGTCCTGGAAGCATGTTAAGAGGGCCTTTGAGTTGGGTGCTGCTGGTGTTTTTGTTACCGGTTGTAGGCTTGGTGACTGCCACTACATAACCGCGAACTACAACACGGTTAGGAGGTTCGAGAACTGGAAGAAGAGGTTGAAGAACATAGGCGTTAGGGAGGACAGATTCCAAATGAGACTATTCGGAGCACCAGACGTAACAGACCTAGTCGAAGCAATGAGGGAGGCAGAGAGGGTGGTAAAAACGGTAACGAAGGAGGAAATAGAACAAACAAAACAAAAAATAAAACAACTAAGGTGATGAGTGATGCCAGTAACCGTTAATTTTAGTCTTAGGGAGGAGCTTCTGAAAGTTGTACCAACACTAAGCCTATGCTATCAATGCGGGACCTGCAGTACATACTGCCCCATAACTGATGAGTCCTACAATATTAGATTACTCGTTAAGAAGGCCCAGTTGGGCGTGGTTGATAATAGGGACTTCAAGGTCATTTGGGATTGCGTTACCTGTGGTACCTGCCAGGCACTATGTCCTAACAATGTTGAGATTGTGAACCTGGTGGAGGTAATTAGGACCATGGCTATGAAGTCTAAGGTATTCCCAACGAAAATTAATGAAATACTTTGGAAGATTTATGAAAATCAGAATCCGTGGGGTTACACGGTTACTGATAAGAGGAGATTCGCTGCCCAATTCAGTGGTTTGATAAATAATGAGAACCCCGATGTTGTAATATACCCATGCTGCCTCTCCGTGGGTGACCCAAGGCTCCAGAGACATATCAAGGCGTTGATTAGGGTTTTAACGAAGGCAGGTCTTAAGGTTGGTATGTACATGGGTTTGTCATGCTGTGGCGATATCATTGAGCATACAGGCAATAAGGCATTCTATGAGGAGTACACAACGAAGCTCAGGGATGCAATAATGAATAATGTTAAGGCTCCAGTAATAGTTACGCTATCACCGCACTGTGAATACTCACTTAAGAAGTACCTTAAGGGTGTGAAGATTGTACATTACGTAGAACTTCTCGATGAGCTCATCCGCACAGGCAAGTTGAAGGTCGATAAGAAGGCTGACATCACGGTGACATACCACGACCCATGCTACTTATCTAAGCACCAGAAGGTCATCGAAGAGCCGAGGAGGGTGATAACGTCAATACCAGGCGTGAGGCTTGTGGAGATGGAGCATTCTAGAGAGAAATCACTCTGTTGTGGTGCTGGTGGAGGTGGTATAGCGCTTGAGACTAGGGTCTCCACGGAACTATCTAAACGTAGGTTAAGAGAGGCTGTTAACACGGGCGCATCTGTTGTGCTGACGGCATGCACATACTGCTTCAGGATGCTTGAGGATGCGAATAAGGTCATGAGGACGAACCTGAAGGTTATGGATCTTGTGGAATTCCTAGACAGTGTCTTGGGTGATTAGTATGAGTGAGTGGAGGGGCATCTCGGTATTCATTGAGCAGGACAATGGAGAACTGGAGAGAGCATCACTTGAGGTGCTTACCAGGGCTGGTGAGTTGGGTAGGAAGTTTAATGAGGAGGTTCTCGGCATACTGTTGGGTCATGAAACGGATAACCTGGTTAAGGAGGCGTCTAGGTACGGTGCTGATAAATTGATTGTGGTAGATCACCCAGACCTGAGGCATTATAATAGTGATGCCTATACCGAGGTCGTGTCTTACATTATTAATAAGTACAGGCCACGGTATTTACTACTGCCCGCCACCAGAAACTCTAGGGACCTGGCTGGTAGGTTGGCGGTTAGGTTTAGGGCATGCTTAAGCGCCCATGTTATTATGGTGGACATTGATGAAAAGGATAGAAAACTTGTAACTGCTGTGCCAGGTTTTGGCGGGAATATAGTGGCTACCGTGGTCTGCACAGGGGGCAAACCTGAGATGGCTACAGTTAGTCCAGGTACCTATGAGGCAAGGGTGAGCGATAAGGAGGCCACTGTTATTAAGGAAACTATCCCAGCGGATCTTGTTGGAAGGCGTAGGATAGAGCTTGTCGAGAAGAGTGTTTCGCCAATGCCTGACCTCTCCAGGGCTGAAAGGGTTGTTGTGGCTGGACTTGGAACAGGCGGTGATTTAGAGCTAATTAAGGAATTCGCTAATTTAATAGGCGCAGCTGTTGGCGTGACTAGACCCCTTGCTGACATGGGCATAGTACCTAGGGATTACCAGATAGGAACCACAGGAGTTTCACTTAGGGCAAAGGTTGCATTTGTATTTGGTGCCAGCGGTGCCCCCCATTTTGTTTATGGCATTAGGGATTGCGGAACAATAGTTGCCGTAAACACCGATAGGGAGGCTCCAATATTTGAGAACTGTGATTATTGTGTTGTGGCTGATTTATTCGATATATTAAAGGCATTAATAAAGGAGTTAGGGGGTGGTAAGTAATGGTTGCGCTGAAAAACATAATAGTAACAATGAAGGTAACACCAAAGCCCGAGGAGATCAGGTTTGACCCAATAACGAAGACGGTGGATAGGTCTAAGGCGACCAATGAGATAAATCCCGCGGACAAAAACGCCCTGGAATTAGCATTACAGTTGAAGGAGAAGTATGGTGGTAAGGTCATAATACTCTCAATGGGGCCACCATTCTGGGATCAGTTCATTAAAATGGGTATTGCGATGGGCGCTGATGATGCCGTGTTAGTGAGCGATAGGGCGTTGGGAGGCTCCGATGCCTTTGTAACGTCTAAGGTACTTGCGGCGGCGATCAAGAAGATAGGTGACTATTCACTCGTTATAACTGGTGAGGAGAGTGAGGATGGATCAACAGGGCAGGTACCACCAGGCATTGCTGAGTGGCTTGGGATACCCGCGGTTACCTACGTATCGCAGATTGTGGATGTCACTGAGGATTCCATAATCGTTAGAAGGACCATTAAGGGAGGTTATGAGGTTGTGAAGGTTAAATTACCCGCGGTACTCTCTGTGGAGTTAGGCGTCAACACGCCTAGATTTCCAGATTTTGAGAGGCTTCAGTGGGCACAGAGTGAGTTTAAGCTCACAATATGGGGTATAAAGGACCTTGGGCTCACTGAGGATGAGGTTGGTTTTAAGGGTTCATTGACCGCCGTCACAGAGCTTAGGGAGTTGAGACCGCGTGAGCGCTTGCGTCAATTCATTGAGGGAAGTCCCGAGGAGATAGCCAGGGAGCTCATTAAGAGACTTGGGCTTAAGTAATGCTCCTTTAAAACTAAATCATTATCTTCGTATCAACGGGGACTTAGGTCTTTGCCTGGTATGATCACTGCGTAATTTATTACGTTATATTGCATTGTTAGTTTTCGCATTTATTCATACCTGTTTTACTTCATTGATAGTAATGAAATAGAAAATACCTAATTAATTCGTGGGTTATTATCCTGCTAATTCGTCTAATTGATTTAGTATATCCGCATAACCACTCTGCCTTAATTCGTTGACTTCGCCCTTCTCATACTTATATATTAAGTCAGCCCTATTTGGTTCGAAATCCCAAGGTGCAACCAGTACGTAATCACCAATCCTCAACCACATCTTCTTCCTATACTTACCTGGTATCCTAACTAGCCTAATCTTACCATCCTGGCAAATAGCCTTGGCCCTATCATCACCAACAAGCTCCACAATTTTCGCAAGCATCTCACCTTCCCCAGGCAATCTCACCTTACTGCCCTGTTGATTCTCCCTAGGCATCTAAGGCAATTAGTCGCATGTACTTATAAACCCAACCTTTACCGTTTAACATGCATTATTAATCATGTACCTTTCACTACCAATGATCACCTCAAGTGCCCTAGTGTTACCTTTCTCGATACAGGTTGCTTCATACTTCGGGATGCTAATTCCATGCCTTATCAAATCCCCAACCCTCACATTAACCGTCTCGTTACTTGATAAATCAAGTACCCTAAAGGTACCTTGGGAATAACCAAGTACATAATATGGCTTGTTTAAGTACATTATCACGGAACCCCGCCCCACGGGTACAACAACAACACTTATGGTTAGCTTAGTGATTACCTTATCACCACGACCCTTAACCACACTCTGGCTCTCCAAAACTCTGCTGGGTAGTGTTTTATGTATCCTATACGCTATAGCCCTAGCCAGGCCTTGATCCGATAACCTGATGTCAAGACCGCCTTGTACATCATCAATCCTCAAAAAACCACTCCTCTCTTCACCCCTCATAGCCTCCTTCCTGGTTATGTCAATCACAAGCCTCCTCAAATGATCGTTTATCGGCACGACGCTCCTAACCTGCACAATGGCTCTCTCCTTCTCATTAACCATATCTCTACACCTTGGGCATAACTCCTCACTATACCTAACCTTAACAGGGGCTTCTTCCTCATACTCTTTAATTAGGTCGTGAACGGTACCCCTAACCCTGACAATGGCCGTGGTTAGACCATACCTTAACTCAAGACTTTCAATGCTCGTACTCGAAACCTTGCCTAAATAATCGAGCGATTCAAGTATTAGCTTCTCAATCACCTTATTATCCTTAACCCACCTACCTCTATATAGCACTGCCCCACAACTCGGGCACCTAACTATCCCGACAAAGTCCCTCTTAACCCTAACCAATGGGTGCGTCTTCCTGTAGCAATCTGGGCACAATCCCTCGATCAATATGTCAGTTTCCCTACCGCATAATGCACAAACCCTACGCATTTTAGGTACAGGTGCTATTCTTGTTGGGTTATTATTATTTTTGTTTGCGTAAGGCTCTACCTTCAGTAGCGCATCGCTTATTTACATGCCCTAGTTAGAAAGAACCTGACTCTCTTTGTTGGTGATGAATTGGCATCATAGCATAATACTTAATTAGGGTGAATACTTACTTCCGTGTGAGTAGGGATATTGAGTCTAGGATTATAGATATTGTTGAGGGCATTAGGTCTTCCGTGGTTAGTATAATAACGACTAGGTTGATGGTTGATGAGTGGTTAAATGCAACACCAATGAAGGGGTTGGGCACGGGCTTCTTCATAGATGATAAGCACATAATCACTGCAAACCACGTTGTCCAGGGCGCAACCGAACTCAGTGTGGTGACGCCAGATGGTGAAGAATACGAGGCGGAACTATTGGGTACAGATCCAGAGTTTGATACAGCATTAATTAGAACCAGGGGTATTGGTTCTGTGAAACCTGTAAGGCTTGGTGATTCCGATAAATTAAGGGTTGGTCAGATGGTGCTTGCCGTAGGATATCCACTCGGTCTTCTGGGCGAGCCTACGGTGACCTTAGGCGTTATCTCGGCAATAGGTAGGAGCATAAGGACGCCCGTTGGTATCCTTGAGGGCTTAATACAGACAGATGCCGCAATAAATCCAGGAAACTCGGGTGGCCCATTACTCAACTTGGATGGTGAGGTTATTGGCGTTAATACGGCAATAATAGCCGGCGCCCAGGGCATTGGCTTCGCCATACCCATAAACCTAGTCAAGCTCTCCGTTGAGGAGATACTCAGGTTTGGTAGAGTGATTAGACCACGCCTTGGTATCTACGGCGTTGACCTTAACAAACCCATGGCTAAGTACTTCAGGTTGCCTGTGGATAGGGGAATACTCGTAGCCGGCGTTATACCTGGCTCCCCCGCTGATGATGCAGGTATCAGGCAGGGTGATGTGATAACAGCGATCGATGATGAGGAGTTAACAAGCATAGTACAACTGAAGGTTCACTTAGCCAAGAAATTCATGGAAGGCAATAGGCTATTCAACCTAACCATTGTTAGGGGCAGAACTAGATATAGAGTCAGGGTTGAGATTTAAACAGGATTCGGCATGCTGACCTCGCCCTTGTCCTTTAGGGCGAGGCTTATCGTTAATTTTATCATGTTTTAACGAATATTGAGGCATGGGGCTTAGATGATTAGAACGGAGGTTAATTATGTTAATGGCTTCAATAGAGTATTGAAAGAATGTGGGCTAAATAGCCATGGAGCAAATCCCAACACAGCATGCCGAATCTTACCTGACCTTAAATTTAATATTTAATTTCCTGACCTATTCACACAGATTGTTATGAGTAAATCCTTAGTACCTGACTACACAGGCTTTGGGATCTACAACCTAGCCAACACCCTACTATCCCACTTCGGCATTGCTCCAAGGGGTCCTAAGTTAAGGCTTGACTTGGACCTAGGTAGGCATGTGGTTTTGATATTAATTGATGGAGTTAGCTATCAAGACCTCATTGATGTTTTTAATAATTCATTACAGGTTAGTAAGTTGTATAGGTTATCATCGGTATTCCCTACCACGACGGCTACGGTATTGACGACCCTATTCACAGGATTAAGTCCAGGGCAGCACGGTGTTCTTGGACCGAATCTATACATTAAGGAGATTGGTACTATTGTGAACACATTAAATATGGGACCAATAGTTGGTGAGAGGGATGGCCTTCATAAGTCCGGCTTCGACTTGAAGCAGTTATTCCCTGTAAAGTCAACGATATTTGAGGAATTGGGGTCATTAGGGATTAGGAATAGGGTTTATGTACCGAAAGGTCTGTCTGGAGGTTTATCGAGAATAACGTATGCAGGCGCCGAGGTTGTGGAATACGCAACGCATTATGACGCGATAATCAATGCGGCAAAGTTCCTTAATGAACAAGATATGGCTTTCGTGCATATATACATAACTACAGTAGACTCAGCCGCACATAAGTACGGACCTAACTCTGAGGAGAGTAAGGTTGTTCTGAGGGAGACTATGGATTCGGTGATTAGGTTGTCTAGGAATTACCTTGGTAAGTTTAGTGTCTTGATCACCGCGGACCATGGTCATGATGAGGTTTTAAGGAATGTGAAGGCCAATGATATCCAAGGCTTAATGGGTATGCTCAATATACCACCGTACGGCGATGCAAGGGCCGTTTATTTCAAGCTTAATGATGGTGTCGGCATCAACGATTTGATGGAGCTGCTTAGGCGGAATGGTGTTGATGGTGTGATTATGAGTAGGGATGAAGCCATAAGCATGGGTTTGTTTGGTGAGGTTGATAGGGGCGTTGTTGATAGGATTAGTGATGCCGTCTTCATACCAAGTAGTGGCTCATCGCTCATATACCTATACAAACCTGGCAATGAGGAGGTGCTTACGTTGAAGGGTCAGCATGGTGGATTGACAGGGAGGGAGTTATACATACCACTGATTCAATTATGATATTACTCGCCAATTAATCTACCAAGTCTCCTCCTCGACTTCTTTATTTGATTAATCATTCTCTTCATTAATTGGTAATAATTAAGTAGTTCCTTAACGTCCTTAGGCGTCACACCGGCGCCCTTGGCTATCCTCCTTATCCTCGACGCATTAATTATCTCTGGGTTAAGTAACTCCTCCTTCGTCATTGAATCCAGTATGTGTCTCCACCGCCTAAGCATCTCCTGCGCGTTGCTCATCCTCTCCTCATCCGTCATGATCGCCCTATACTGTATTGGGAGCATGCTTGTGGGTAATAATTCCATTATCTTGCTTAGGGGCCCAAGCTTCATCATAGAGTCCAACTGCTTCTTTATGGTTAATAGGTTTAATTTACCCTCCTCTATCTCCTCCATAATCTCCCTCTCCTCCTCAACAGCCCTTATCTTCTCAATCAACGCCTCAAGATCACCCATACCCAGCAGTCTTGAAACGAACTTATTGGCATCAAATACCTCAATCTCATCCACATCCTCACCCACACCGATGAACTTAATCCTGGCGCCACTCTTTATTACCGAGGTTAACGCACCACCTGCCTTAGCCGTGCTATCCATCTTTGTCAGGAATACACTATTTATTGGGACATACCTCATGAATGCCTCAGTCTGGGCTGCCGCCTGTCTGCCAATCGTTGCGTCTATCACGAGCATGACTTCATCCGGTTTCGCCTCATCGTAGATAGCCCTTGCCTCCTTCAGCAATTCCTCCTCATTTCTATGCCTACCTGCTGTGTCGATAATCACCAGGTCAACCTTATTCCTCTGCATATACTCTAGCCCATGCCTTAGGATACTTAATGGATCCCTCGAATTTTCCTCCCCATAGAATAGGGCGTTGACCTTCTCAGCCAATTGCTTAAGCTGGTAATACGCACCAGGCCTGTACACATCAGTCTCAATAAGCCCGACCCTCAGGTTTCGCCTTATGTAGAACCTAGCTAACTTGGCTGCCGTAGTGGTTTTGCCGCTGCCCTCAACACCAATGAGCATTAATTTATACGGCCTCTTGGTAATATCAACACTAGGTGCACCCTCACCGCCCAACGCCTTAACAAGCTCCTGATATAGTAGGTATACCAGGAATTCCTTAGATGTTACCCCCTCGGGAGGTCTCTCCTGCCTAAATCTTTCCTCAATGGTCTTCGTTATTGACGACACAACATCAGCGCTCACGTCGGCTCTTAACAAAATTCTCTGGATCTCCCTCAACACCTCCTTTAGCGTTGCCTCATCTATATAGTTCAATCCCCTAATCCTGGCAATCAAATTGGTAAACGCATCAATGAGTGGTTTCACAGTGGTTAGTACAAACCTACACTTATAAATAAATTTAGATTACTGTGGGTATTGCTGGGTTTCGTAATACTGCGACGTGTAGTATTGCTGTGGGTAGTATTGTGGGTAGTAGTAATAGCCCTGCCCGTACTGCTGGCCACAGTAATAATTCCTATAGTAATTCAGCGTGTTTTCATCATTCAAAGGCCCTATTATGTAAATTCCACTGGGTCCTATCTCGTATATCAGCTTTATCGGCCTAATCGGCATCCACCTCATCTTCCTAATGAACATAACCCTAGCTAAACACCCAAAGTCGCTATTCGCCATGGCTATTTCCCTGAGAGATAGCATTATCACACCGCTCGCCAAATACTCCTCAACACCGAACCTACTCAATTTATTCTCCTCACCCGTCGGTATCTCCGACGTCATTATTGTAGTTACGTCCTTAAGGCGCTTAAGTTGGAAAACGAGTTCCCTTAAATACTCCCTTATCCAAATAACGTCCTGGTGGCTTATTATTATTAATGGAGCTATTGGGTCAATCACCAACCTCCTAACATCATACTTCTTGACCTGCTCAATAATCATCTTAGCTAAATCCCTGGGATCTAGCGCTATCTTCTCATCCCGTGCATAAATTCTAAAGTATGTCCTGAAATCAGCCATTATTAATTTACCACCCTTCTCGTAGGCATCTAAATCCCACCCAAGCGCATCACGAACACCTCTCTTAACATCTTCGGAGGGTTCGTCCACCGTAACGTACATACCCACCTCACCAAGATCAACACCAGTTCTTAGAAAGGTTAGGCTAAATATGGTCTTGCCAGTACCTGCCTCACCGGCTATTAAGTAAACCTCTCCTCTCTTAAATCCACCACCGAGTATGTAATTATCGAGGTAATTAATGCCCGTTAGTGCCTTATCCTCGTAATAGTAATAATACGGGTATTGATCCTGTGGATACTGCATGGTTTGCGTGTTGTAAGGGTATTGGTAATAGGTTGTGTCATAATTGTAGTAATTAGTTGATGCATAATTACCGTAATAATTATTATAATTGGTGTAATCCTGGTCAGCATTGTTCACTCTCCTTATTGAATTCATATTACCTGTCAATAGTGGTAAAAGTACTTATATATGTTGCGTTTCATCACAATAGTCGCCCTCGATAATTACCTGGGAATAATAATTGATCATAAACTGCCATTATTCTTTTGGTTTTACCTTAAGCTGGACGTTAAACTTCCTCCTTATGTTCTCAAGCTTGGGCAATCCCTTTGAGATAACAACCCCTATGTACGCATCCGGTACTTGTATGACTATTGACCCATCATCGCCTCTGACTATTGATATCTCCTCGGGAGGCACGTACTTCCTTAAAACCCTAACGATCCTACTCACAAGTCTCTTATCACTAACTGCATGCTCTAACCTACGTGATTTACCTATTGGTGTTACGAATATCTCCTCACCAAACACGTAGACCTCGTACTCAACAACATCATTTATGAAGTCCTTAACTATGACCACAGGTCTAGCTAGATCCTCCTCGCTCATGCCCTCTGGTACTTTAACCGTGAGCTCCAGGCTATATACTTTCTGAACCTCACCATCCCTCATGAAGAGTACCGTATCTATTATTGACGGTAGCATACCAAGCTCCGTCCTGCCTATGAACCTCTGTATGGCGTCTATTGGGCTCGTTGCATGAACCACACCAACCATACCAACGCCAGCAAGCCTGAGATCTATGTATAATTGAAAGTCAGCCGTATCCCTCATCTCATCAAATATCGTGAAGTCAGGCCTTGAGAGTAATAATAAGTCATGAACCTCCTCTGAGGATGCGTAGGTTTTGGATATCTGGGTTATTTCGTTAGGTAATACCATGTCCCTAGGCGACTCCACAGTCTTAACTATCCTACCCAGGTTCATGTAGTATTCCGCCAAGGCCTGAGCGAAGGTCGTCTTACCAGCACCTGGTGGTCCCGCTATTAGTATGCCCTCGGCCTGCTTGCTTAGCCTATCAAGGACCTTGGGATGTAGTGAGTAATCCTCAAGCCTCCTCTTAATCAGTGGTCTCACGGCTGTTATCTCAATACCATCGGACACGGGGGGTAGCGCAATAACAATCCTGTACTCACCATGCTGGATTATTAATGAGTTCTCCCTCCTAATCTCAACCCTAGTGTTACTATCCGCCCTGAGTGAGGCTGATATTAGTTCCCTAACCACCTTCTCCAGGTATTCCCTACTAAGCGGCTCATTGCCAAGGGGTACTAACTGCCAATTACCTGGCCTACCCTTCTTCGCATAGGGTATTGAGCCTTCCTTAAGGTGTACTGACATCGTGTCGTTATCGAAGAATCTCTCGATCTCCAGCCTATCCCTGTGCTGGCCTATGAATAGGGTTTCTATGCCCATGGCTCTTGATATCTCTAGGTTCATATCATCGCTGGTAACCAATATGGCACCCAACTCCCTAGCCAACTCCCTGGCTATCTCATCTACGGAGTGCTGGTCAGGTCTTGGTATTGACTTAGGTAGTGTGGACACGAACTCTATTCTTGTCTCCTCAAGGCCGAGTTTATTTATTGAATCAACGATGTAATTCAACTCCCTAATACCAAGCCAACCCAGGGCACCACCAGCCCTAGCCTCACTCTCAAACCTCCTAACAATCTCCGTGTGCACCAATATCCTACCCCTAATGACCCCTCTCAATATTGCCTCCTTTAGGCTTCCATCCAGGAATACCGAGGTATCGGGTACATACACAGTGCTTTGCATTTCCCTTATCGCTAGGGAATCGGTATTAACACACTTAATAAACACTTTTGTTCATATTAACGTGGGTAAGGATTTATCATCAATAACCCTAGCGCCCTCACTATCTAACCTAGCACTTAGGACAGAGCCTCCAATAAGCTCAATAGCCCTCTCAACATCAACCTTATCGGATAAAGCAATCATACAACCGCCACCACCAGCACCCGTTAATTTAGAGCCCAGGGCACCAGCACTCCTGGCCGCATAAACCATCTCATTCAGTTGCCTCGTCGAAACACCAAGCGAATCGAGAAGCCCATGATTTATATTCATTAACGTACCCATCAATTCCAAATCACCCTTCTCCAAAGCCTCCCTACCCCTCCTGGTGATGACACCAATTGTTTTAATGATTGGCTCAATCACATCCCTCATGGATTCAAGCTTCCTCCTGACCATAGCCACCAACTCCTTCGTGGTGCTAACCCTTGGTGTATAGCCAATCACCAGAGGTATCTCGGTACCAGGCTTCACGGGCTCCATGATGACGCTGTTACCCTCAGGCTTAATGTAGATTAGCCCGCCAAACGTCGCCATTGTAGTATCGGTGGGACTTGCGGCACCCTGCACGTCCTTCTCCACCTGCCACGCCAAACGCGCAAGTTCCCTCTTATCGATATCGTAACCCAACGCCTTAACATACGCCAATATGGTAGCTACAGCGACTGCAGCCGACGTTCCTAGGCCAGCGCCCACGGGCATTTCAGACCGAATCAATAAATCCACGCCAACCCTTTTACCCACATACTCCATGGCTATCTCGAGGGCCCTCTTAACGTAACTGAGGGCTGAGATTACGGCGCCGTAGTCAGTCCTAGCCACTATATCTCCGTTCTCAAGTATCGTTACGGAAAGGCCGGCCAGCTTTAGATCCATGGCGTTTATACCTATCTTACCATCATCCCTAACCTTTGCCGTTACATAGACGTACTTGTTGACTGCCATTGCCAGGGCGGGTTCACCATAAACAACAGCGTGTTCTCCATACAATATGACCTTACCAGGCGCCTTAACGGTAACCACATAACCCATGTAAACAGGGGTTAAATTAAATCTACCTAGGTATTAAACGCAGATTAGGGCTTACCTTAAAAAGGCTCTTGATAAGGTTTTAATTACGGTGTTATCAATTGCGGGGTTTGGGACGTAATGCTAAGTATTACATATCGGGTAACGTAGGGATACTATTACTAACCTGGTTGTTGTATGCGATAGGTAACTCGATAACAATGCCGTACCTATCAATATACATGAAGATGCTTGGTGCCAACGCAATCGATATTGGCATGACCTATTCGGTAGCCATGACCGTGCAATTACTTGCAATAATACCTGGAGGGTACCTGACGGACACGATAGGGCGCAGAAGATCCATAGTTATTGGTACCTGGATTGTAACTGCTACCTCCTTCCTAATGGTTATACCACCGAACTGGCAGGCACTAATGATAATCTATGCACTAAACTCCGCAGCTGCATATTACCAACCAGCTCTGTTGGCGCTGATTCTCGATTCGCTTCCACCAAGTCGTTACGCCAGTGGTATATTAATTACATCAGTGATACCGCAAATACCCTGGCTCATATTACCACCACTCGGTGGATCGTTAATAAATAAGTATGGGCTACTTGGAATTAGGATTGCGTACTTGGTGTCTGCGGTTGTGTCCCTAATTGTAGCATTAATTAGGCAATACACGATCAAGGAAACCCTAAACAGCACAAAGAGCAGTGTATCCTTCAAGGAGGTCTTGAGGTCATACTACCTATTACGTAGCATTACGGATTTACCAAAGGACTTACTCAGGATATATGTCATGACTCTAATGTTATTCATAGCCTTAATGCCTATGAATACTCTACTACCGATATACGTGGTTTATAGATTAAAACTTAACACGGTCTATTGGGGTTATTTAGTATCGTTATCCTACGCGGCATATATAATGATTAACGTATTACTTGCATTCTATGTCGATAAGCTCAGGAATAAGTTGGTGCTTTGGGGTACAACCACAATAGTGATAGGCAGTATCTTAGGTCTCCTCGATCGTCTGGTCTCAATAATAATTTACCTGGTCCTCCTCCAGGTCGGTTCCCAACTAATGATGACAGCCCTACAAAGTAGGGTGGGTGACCTTGTTAGTGTTGATAGGAGGGGGCATGGCATTGGTTTAATGATAATATTTCAACTACTAGGACAAGCAATCGGCAGCTACCTCTCTGGAACGCTGTATAGGCTAACAACAGCATCCCTATTCCTAATACCCCTCACCTTAGCAATAATCATACTAACCCTAAACCTAATCCCAGGGAGATCAAGGAATAAGTAGGTGCATCAGCGACTCTACTTTCATCACCGCTCAAGAGACCGTCGACTCATCACCCAACTAAATAGTAATCATCCCCTCAATTTAAAACCCTTCCGACCTCCTTCCCGCCCTGAAGGGCGTGGGTTCCCTTAGGGCGGTTCATTGGTTTCCTCGCCCAGCCTTCATTGGCTCCTCCGGCTGGGTTCATGGGTTTGGCCCGGGCCGGCATTGCGGGGCTTTGTTCGCTGGCCGTGAAGGTCTTTAGTGCGGTGTGTATGTGCTTCACGATTTCGTGTGGAACAAGTGGGTTTGATTCGTCTTCGTACTCTCTCCAGTTCATGTCTTTCTTCATGTTCCACCAAAACGCCTTTGTCCATGCCTCTGGTGTTGTTTTCCACAACATATTCATCACAGATGCGTAGTCCCTATGCACGTAATGCCCCTTTGGGCAATAGAGAGTATGCCAGTCATCTGTTTTCTCAAGCCTTGTGAAGTGTATTGGGCAAACCCTACTATTGCGGTATGCCGATACGCGGAATATCCTCGAACCCCTCTCCAAAGCCTTATCCCCAACAGCCCTCTCAATGCTCTTAAATGGTGTTTGCTTAATCCTATGTCTCAACTCGTCTTTCATGACATCCTCAATCATTGATTCCTGCGGGTTATCACCAAGATCCTCGGTTATGATAATCGCTGGTATCCTTGTTAACTCGTTAGCCACATACCTAACCCTACCAACCTTCCTAACCCTCTCCCTTAGGTGCTTCACACGCTTCCTGAACTCCCTTGTGTTTGTTATATTCACGTATTTACCGCTTGGTAATGCAAATCCAGGCTTCAACCTCTCGATGATTGTGTTCCTAACCCTCTCATACCTCTTAGCTAACCTACCGAAGTCCGTCCTAATCATATAGAGCTCAGGCGTTACGTACTGCCTATTCCAACTTGCAATCTTATCGATTGTCGCAATTATATCAACCCTACTCACAGCAACGGTGTTCTCGTTGATGTCGAAGGCAATGATTGACTGTGGTTCCTCCTCCCTGGGCTTTATCTCGAAGATGAATATGGCATACCACTTGTTTGCCTTTCTCTTAATGATTAACGTGCTAGCCAGCTCGGCTTCACCGTTTAGTACCCTCCACCAGTATTGCCAGAAGCGCTTGTGAGGTCTCAACCAAACAACCCTACGAACACCAAGTAAGGATAGCTCGAGCCTGACCGGGGCTATTGATTTAATGAATTGGTCATAGCTCCATGTGAACTCGGTGAACCTAATTGAGACGTTCCTAACCTCAGGGTAGGGCTTGTTCACAAAGCCCTTCCTCCTCCTCTCGATGAATGACTTGGCGATTTGCGATGCCTGCCTAATCGCCTGGATGATTAGGTGAGCATGCAAGTCTGGATACTCACCCCTATACTTACTGTAGAACAACCTCTGGAGTTGGGTTGCGCTCGTAACATTGTTTGCGACAGCGTATTCAGTGACCTCCCTAACAATGTTGAGGTACGCAGACTCAACGGAGCAGAGCAACCTATTGAGCTCCTTAGCGACCTCCAACTCAACAGCCACAGCCCTACACAACATCCACAGGAAAAAGTAGCAACCAAAAATAAAAACCACCCACGACAAGAAGGGACGAGGCTTGTTCCGTGTTTGTCGACCATGCATGCACACTCATAGGGATATTACTATGCAGAGATCCTTAGCAATGACCACTAATAACACCTTGAGGGTTAGGCTCATAGTAACTAATCAATATGCCCAATAAAGTATTGGCTAAGACCGGAATCTTATTGCTTGAGTTTCACACTAGTCTTACCTTAATTCCAAGGTTCGTACATGTGAATAACGTGGGTAATTCCCGGTGTGAACCTGGTTCGTATCGTTCATCTTACTGACCTCCTCCCTGCCCTAAAGGACGAGACCAAACACGGAAGAACGGGGCACTTATTGCCCCCCTTGTACAAACTAGTTCGCATATACCGCAGCCAATGCATTTATCTTGTTCTATCACGGGCTTCTTGACCAGGCGTATGGCTGTGCAACCAATCCTTAGGCAATCACCGCAATTGTCGCAGTATTCGTCATTCACGATGTATGCGCGTTTGACGGCTTTTTTAGAGAAGTTTATCACAACAACACCCCGACTCTCGTTAACCCTGATTAAGTCCATTAACGCTGATGTGGGGTTTGTTGGGTCATAATTAATTGCGGAGTATTTAATACCATATTTAGTAAATAATTCCGTGAAGTCGCCGCACTCACCCTCATGCCCATTATCCACACTCATGATTATTAGTAATGAATTGTTTGGTTTAATGATGTCCTGCATTTCAGATAGTAAATCCTGATTCGCAATCAATGTGCACGGGCTTGCTATGGCTATGATCCTACCGTACTCATAGCCAGATCTTGATAATGCAATAAGGGCAGCCAGTGGGCTTGTTACAATATCGATAACCTGCCCAAAACGTGCTGGTTCGAAGTACGTTGGAAGCATGTCATAACTTGGCGAAAGTCCCTCACTGCTTATGTCGTATGCGTAGGCTGGGTCTAGGATTACAATGGGTACCTCCCCAACCCTCCTATGCCTAGCTATAAACCACTCAATTAGCATTAATGGATCTCCTGCCCCTCGAAAAAAGAATTCATGCACCACCTCACTCATTAAATCATTATACCATTTAGCCACATCATCCATCATTAACCTCCCCACACCCAACTTCTTAGATAGGAAATCATCAATATCTACTACGTACTTAACATTAGGTAAATTCTTAGGTAGGGGATTCACGTATAAGCTCTTCACCAAAGCATAGCCTGCGAGTTTATCTACCTTATCTTTAATGAAGGACCATGTTGAGCCAGAAATCAACACTCCATCCCCACCCCCCGCCACATTAATACTATCCTGAGCCCTAATCAATAACTCGTTAGGTAATTCCCTACTAAATCCACCAATTAACCGATTCAAACCCCACCTCATCACCTCACCCCAATTCTTATTGAAGGTTGGGCTCCTACGTACAACCTCCAGCCCCTTGGCACCATCAATGCTTAACCAGGGACCTAGCCTAACCACGTATGGCAGCTCAAAGACCTCGCTGTAATCCCTACCCTCCCTAATGGATTGAACCAGGCTTTCCCCATCCCATGGCTCTAGGCATGGTAAACCCATTATTTCACAGAAGGGTCTCACGTCATGTATATCGTAAACAAACACAACCAAGGAACCCCTAACCCTCACCATACCCAAAGCCCCGAGGGAATTAAGGAAGCCTACGTCATCCATTAACACGGCTGTATCCCTGAACGTGCTTGAAAACACCTCAGCCTCCCTAATGGCATCATCGGGCCTAACCCTTACGCTAAACACCTTATTCATTATTATAGAGCCCGTAACCACTACCTCACTGAATGAATTCCTCAAGATGCTAATAATGTGCACAATACTGTTTCTTAAACCTGGCACTGACTCGCATGTTACTTATGATTTAAAAAGTATTATTTTTCATGCGGAATTGAATTAACACTTAAAAACTAGAAAATAGTTAATAAATAATAGAAGCCATGGGGCAGAAAACATACGCTTCCAATGGGCATTATTTGGGAATAATGACAGTTAAAGCTTCAGCACTAGCCCTAGCACTCCTACTAATACTAATATCCACGCACGCCAACGCATTAACACCGGCAGTAAATAGTACGCACTTCGTAATCTACGACCTAGCAAACGCTGGTCAAACATACAACCAGGAACTGGACAACTACCTTGAGCAAGCCTACTCCCTCTACACATCAAATTTAGGCATGAAAATGGCACCACCATGTAGTGGCAGCCAATACACGGTCTACGTTGTACCAAGCATAAATAACGGTACCGAAGCTGGCATCACAGAGTGGGAATACACGTACTACCCAAATACGGGTCAGATAATAAATGCGTGTATTGCGTACATAAACATCTCCGCAGGGCTTTCAACACAATGGCTCGAGCACACGGCATACCAGAAAGGGCTTACCTAAACAAGCTCTTGGTTATGTAAGCCCACATGCTGTTGTGTTTGTTCATCATTCATGACTTACTCACTATCAAGCTAAATAAGTGACTAAGAATCAAGTCCCTAACATTACAATATAAAATAAGAGTGCGGAGTTAAAGAGTAATCACCGAGACTTACAACCCCGGGTGTGGGTTTGTGGGGCCGCCCGGACGAGGGCTTCCAGTGCGTTGTTGCGTTTTACATCTGGACCTCCGATTTCGTATTTTGTTACGTCATAGAGTCTCTCGGACTCCTCACGGCTTATTCTTCCGTCGTAAAGCGCCAAGATCAGCTCAGCCCTCAACCTCCTAAGTGGGTGATGCATGTACTTAGCGACACGCCTGAGCAGTTTAACAGCATCTTCGCCGCCGAACTCTAAGGCATCGGCTGTTTCAAAATGGACAATATTTCCAACGATGCCGAATTTCCTAGCGATTATTCTCTTCAGCACATCAAGCACTATCCTCTTCGGGCAATCCCTACAAGCTGTAATCCCCACATAGGCGGTTTTACCATTAGTATATTTGTTATACCATATAAATCCATCCCCATCGATTTCACCAGCTATGTACTCCGCAAGCTCCTCATTGCTGAAGCCATCGAGTATCCTCTCGAGCTCATCGACGCTAAGCTCGATTGGCCATGGCCACGCATCAACGCCTAGGTCTACGTAGTATAACAAGCTAGTTATTTTTTCGTTTACGTACTTTGCAGGTGTGGGTAATTCATTTCTCCATCCGATAGATAAGCTCGGCGTTTTAATTGTACTTAGCAGTACCGGAAAGAATACGGCACTAACGGTATTTGTAGTATTCAATCCTAACCGAATGTATTTACTAAGCTTATTAATCATAAGGTCACTTCTTGCCAAACCAAACCAATAAGGTCTCCGTAAGTCACGTAGCGATTCCAGACCCTTTAACCAGCTGCACGGCTCTATTCCATGTCTCTTAAAGGCATTAATATCAATGCCAATAAATTTAAACAACTCTTCACATGCGCGTTCCTCATCCCAGTTGAATTTCTTCCTCAATAAGTCCTCAACGACCTTAACGACATTATTCCTCAGCATCTTGCCTTTCCATTCGACACCGCATCTAATAATCCATTGATTAAACTGATTTGTTCTCATTTTTAATGTATGTATGACCCACCTCTTTGATAAACCGAGGTCTCTAAACATCCTCAGCAACTCGCACCTATGCTCATTATCGCTCACCAACCACAACTCATGAACTACATCCTTAACCTTATTAGTAATCTCCTTGCCAACCACATAGCCGTTGTGGCATTGGTTTCGAACCAACTCCTCGATGAGCCTCGTGACGCATTGTTTGTCGTTGTTTTCTAGGCACCTCATTGCCTTGCTTACCAACTCGGTGCATGTTTCTATCCTCCCCGCCTGGGTGGGTTGGGGCTGGGAGGCTTCGTTGCTTAACTCCTGATCCTCCTTGCTACTCATCGGGCCTTTGTCCTTTGTGGACGGCCCGTTGATTTTAAACCCACCCACAGCAAAGCACCTAATTAGGTGCATGGTTAAAACACCCGTGGCTCTTGAGCCCATCCATGAATATCCTAGCGACTTCACTGCATAGCTTTGATTCCACGCACTTATTGTAAACGAAGCTCCACAGTTGGCAATCAACTCCTCGATACGTCGACAGCCAAGCGAGTGGCCACACCACCCCACACCCAATAATCATTTTAACAACTAGGCTTATAAGGAACCACGAACTCGAAGACCTAACCATTGCCCTGCTAAAGGCTAGTAATAATTACGAGGCGCCTAGGAACATTGCTTATCTGCACGCCATACACAAGCTAATCGTTATCGACAGGCTCAAGAGACCGCTCTGGATCAGGCACAATACGGCGACGCCGATCACACACGCAATACTAATGAAGAGCAACCACAACCACAACAAGCACTTAATCCAACAACACGTGCTGAAGGCAATGATGGAAAAACTACCAAAAATAACACTGGCGTGAAGGCAGACAGAGAACACAACCACCGCAAGAGGCCCGGGTTCAAATCCCGGCTGGGCACCATGATTATGTTCTTTGGTTTTATTTGGTTTGGCTGGTTTTTATGCCCGTGATCTCTACAAGCAATGATGCTATACTACCGGGGCGTGTTGATTCTTTCGTGGTTGATTTTTAAGGCTTTCTTTAGGATTATGGATTATGGGATTTTATGTATAATCAAGTGGGTGCCTATGGTAATGTTCTTTAAATATCGTTAAACTATATGATGCATTTAATGGCTTTTAGGCTTTAACGATATTATGTATTTGCTTAAGCCTTCTGTTTTTATAATGACGCTTTGAAACTTTGTAGTGCGATATTTATCCTGTTTAGCTCCTTGTCTGTCGGTATTCCATTTACACTTATAGCATCTATTATTGTAAAACCTGCCGTCTCTAGCCTTGACTTTATACGCTTTAATACCACATCACCCCATCCATAATCAGTTATCACAAGTATTGGTTTCCCACCTTTCAGTTTCTTTATTAGTAAGTTAATCACATAGTCCATTAATGGGAATGGCTCTGTATCGTAAGTTGAAATGCCGAGCACAATACCAACAGCATTATTGGTATCAGCAAGTAAATTACCAATGTTAGCCCTCTCATCATCGGTGAACCTATAAGTGACAATAATGGTTAAGTCTCGCCCTTCTTGTCGTGAGTGGCTTTTAAGTCTGGTTGTTACTTTTCTTATGGATGTTGTGTAGGGCTGTGGCTGTTGAGCTTGAGGTCACTAAGGAACTCAATAGGTTGCTCTACTTCATTGAGGAGGTTTACAAACGCATTGTTAGGGAGGTCGCTGAATATGCCGTTGTGAACAATGTCACGAGTGCAACCCAGCTCCAGGGGTTGTTCTACAGCAAGTATAGGAGTGAGTACCAAGACTTGCATGCACACCTAATCATCCAAGCGATTAGGCAGGCATCTGAAATCGCGAAGTCATTCATAGAGAGGAGGAGAAAGGGCTTGGTGAACAAACCCTACCCTGAGATTAAGGCTGTGTTCATTAGGTTCACCGAGTTCACATGGAATTATGAGGAGTTCGTTAAATCAATAGCCCCGGTTAGGCTTAGCCTATCACTGCTCGGCAGGAGGAGGGAGGTTTGGATAAAGCCGCACAAGCGCTTCTGGCTCTACTGGTGGAAAGTACTAAATGGTGAAGCCGAGCTTGCGTCTACGCTAATGATTAAGCGCAAGTTGAACAGGTGGTATGCCATATTCATTTTCAAGCTGAAGCCTAGGGTGGAGAAGCCGCAGTCGATTATTGCCTTCGACATCAATGAGAACACGGTAGCTGTGAGTAAGATTGACATTAAAACCACCGTGGGCAAGGTGGTTGATTGGAATAGGCAGTACATGGTTCCAGAACTATATGCAATCAAGACGGACTTCGGCAGGTTGGCTAGGAGGTATGAAAGGGTTAGGAACACAATCATTGAGAGGTTGAAGCCTGATTTCCTGCTACCAAACGGTAATTACGTGAATGTGACGAACACTAGGGAGTTCAGGAAGCAGGTAAGGAAATTACGAGAAAGGGTTAGGAAGGTTGGTCGTGTCAGGCAAATCGCCAATGAATTAACAAAGACGCCGGCAATCATCGTAACAGAAGAGCTCGGTGAAAGACCTCAGGATGAGATGATTAATGGCGTGAGCAAGGGTGAGCTTAGGCATAGGATCAAGCAGACACCGTTCAAGGCTTTGGAGAAGGCTGTGGAAGAAAAGGCTTTGGAGAGGGGTTCGAGGATATTCCACGTATCAGCATATAGGAACAGTAGGGTTTGTCCTATTCATTTCGTGAGGTTGGAGAGGACTGATGATTGGCACACATTGCAATGCCCACTTGGTCACTATGTGGATAGGGATTACGCATCCGTGATGAATATGACGTGGAAGATTACACCGAAAGCGTGGACAAAGGGAGTATGGTGGAGTTTAAAGGGTTTGAGCAGGAACATGAACTGGAGAAAACACGAAGACGAATCAAACCCAATCATTCCATACGAAATCGTGAAGTACCTACAACACATCATGGAGAACGCAAAGGCCAGCGAACAAAGCCCCGCGGTGCTGGCCCGGGGCAAACCCATGAACCCAGCCGGACGGGCGGATGAAGGCAGGGCGAGGAAACCTCCCACACCCTTTCAAGGCAGGGAGGAGGTCAGCTGGTTAATATTGAAACTTATAGGCCTATTCATTCCATTGAGGGCGTCGACTCACGAATTAATAATTGGTGATAGGGAGATGCATGGGGAGGTTGCCTATGATGAATTTGCCTTCGCCACGCAGGGTGACGCTGAGAGGATGGCTATTGGTGCAGTGATTAACGTAATGAATGGTTCAAGTGAGAGGGATAAGGATGAGAAGGTGTAAGCACCGGTGCATACCCTCCTAAAATTGCATTAAAATTATTTTATATATTTCTACTGTAGAATTACCTGGGTTATATATCATCCCCAGTGGTAAGTAATGCTTAAATAGTTTGTTTGAGATTATATTTATTGCCCTGGTATGGATATAGTGAGTAAATATATAGATGGCTGTGGAA
>Ga0081534_100055_pt2 | contig 40601 bp, 42 predicted proteins | sample MonGeyMetagenome_FD_71019 | JGI IMG/M metagenome (GOLD analysis project Ga0081534, IMG submission 71019) | Hypoxic/sulfidic aquatic microbial communities from Monarch Geyser, Yellowstone National Park, USA - MG (SPAdes) v1 (version 2) | ecosystem: Environmental > Aquatic > Thermal springs > Hot...
GAATAGGCAGCACGTAACTCCTGAGCTCTACATGATTAGGACCGACTTCGGCAGATTAGCTAGACGGTATGAGAGGGTTAGGAACGCGATTATTGAGAGGTTGAAGCCCGAATTTGCATTACCGAGTGGTAAGTACGTGAATGTGACGAACACTAGGGAGTTTAGGAAGCGTGTGAGGAAGTTACGAGAAAGGGTTAGGAAGGTTGGTCGTGTCAGGCATGTGGCGAATGAATTAACAAAGACGCCGGCAATCATAATCACAGAGGATCTTGGTGAGAAGCCGCAGGACGAGATGATTAATGGCGTGGGCAAGGGTGAGCTCAGGCATAGAATCAAGCAAACACCATTCAAGGCTGTGGAGAAAACCGTTGAAGACAAGGCTTTGGAGAAGGGTTCGAAACTCGTTAGAGTCTCGTCATATAGGAACAGTAGGGTATGCCCAATACACTTCACAAGGCTTGAGGAGACCAACGACTGGCACACATTACAATGCCCACTTGGGCATTACGTGCATAGGGACTACGCGTCAGTAACAAACATGCTTTGGAAGATTACACCAAAAGCGTGGACCAAGGCATTCTGGTGGAATCTGAAGTATTCAAGAAAAATGAATTGGAGAGAGCACGAAGGCAAGTCAAACCCACTAATACCACTCTCTCTCGTGCAGTATCTACGTGCCATACTAAAGACCTTCACGGCCAGACTGAAGCGATGCCCTGCGATGCTGGCCCAGGGCGACCCCATGACCCGCCACCGGATGCAAGATGAAGGTGGCGGCGAGGAAACCTCCCAAAAAGGAGGAGGCCAGTCCATCGCAGATTGAACAGATGGTTACTGAGGGCAGGGTTGGCATATTCGCAAGATAGGCTAAGTCTGCAACATGATCTAGATTCATGTAATTACTGTAAATTAATTTAATTATTTAAAATTCGTATTTTTCTTTACTCCACGAGTATTTTTGTTAATTTATCTTTTAGTTTCTCCACTTCGATTAATATTAATCCCAGGTTTGGGTCAGGTTTTGCTATTGCTGCTAATATTAACTCCTTGCTTAATGGCGTAATTAGGAGCGTATTTCTCGTGTATTGTGCTACGTTTATTACTGATTCGCCAAGATTGAGTTCAGCACCTAACCTATCAATTGTGCTTCTGGCTATGGCAACCATGGCGCTGACTACTTTGGCGTTGAATTCACCACCAACCTTAAATGCGACAGGTAAGCCATCACGCCTGGCAACCAGGGCACCAACCACGTCTGGGTAAACCCTACCCATGAACTCCTCAAGTGCGTTTATGACTTCCCTACCTACACTGGATTCCATCAATATCTATTGTGATCGGGTGTTTAAATACCTTTCTGTTCTTTATGAATTAAAGAGGACATGCAATAAAGCGTTCTAAATATTAGAGGATAAATAGTAAGCTTAATTATTTTTTATTTAGCATGAAAATACGAATTGAGTAAGCAAGGTATTTTGAACTTACGGTTCTAATGTATTGATTCAAGCAGTGCCTTAAGTAGGTTTATTGGGAATCTATGATCCATACTCAAGTAATCAAGTAGTAACCTATACAAATTAAATGGCAAAGAGCCTGCTAATAATGTTCTAACGAGGAAGAACTTCGCATCAGAATCTCCACAGGTCTTGGCAACCTCCATGGCTTGGAATGCGGCGAATACCGCGTATATCCCGGGATCCACATTGTATACGGAAAATATTGTTAATACATTGTCTGCATACTCACCGGCATCCTTAATACCAACCAACTTCTTACTTGCCTCCTGTATTTCCGTAAATTTACTAGCTAATGCGTTCAATTCCTTATTTAATTCAGGGAATAGCTTAATGATTGAGTTTATGGCGTTCATTGTTATTGTTCCGTAATTCTTAAGTAAACAGTCGCTGGGTTTAGCATCGAGTGCCGTTAAGATTATGTGCTCAATGTACTTGATGATCTCCTTAGTGTCTGCATTACCTGCAATTCCAACTATCGTGTTGGAATCCTGAATGGTCATTAATTTTAATTTGGAATTGAATAATATAAACATTGCGCGGTAAAAATAGGAAGCAGAAAGCTCTTTAGACAATATTATTGACCAGCAAACCCATTGCCCAGTATATTGGGCAACTGAACTTTACTTAATATGGGTATTAAGAGCATGGAGGACGCTGCCGCAACAAGGGGTTTCCATGGAATTAACACCCTTGGCGCCCTCAATTCTATACCTACATTCTCAATAACATCGTTAATACACTCACCCAACGGCTTAATACATATCCTCCTGTAACTTGTGAATCCCTTAAGCGCCTCATATGCTTCATAGATCACGTTGAATCTGGGACCGGTTAGGTGCTGTAGATAATCCCTATCCACCTCAATCTCGGATTCCACATAACCATTATTGAATATCCTCACGTGTAACTCCCATGGCTCGTAAACCCTCTTCGTGAGACTGTATAGTTCACCCTTATTAAGAGCGAGCGATGTTTGTTTAAACCCCCGCCTAATGAGCCCAATTGCCGCATCATCAACCTCATCACTCGGTATCCTCACAACAAAAACGCTCTCCCTCAACCCACGCATTATCATGCTCAGCGGTATACCGTATCTCCTACCATCCTCAAGGCGGACATACCGAGGTAGGTAAGCAATGTACTTACTACCCATGACTGAGAGTAGCAACTAGGGCTCTTAATTTACTTTTGGTTAAATGGCCACCAGTTGTATTTACCAAGTAGGACTATTATTGCGGGTACTAGCAATGGCCTGACGAGGAAGGAGTCTATGATCACCGAAGACGCCACCGCAAGTGCGACTTGCTTAAGGATGTATATGCTCGAGATGGCTAGGGATGCAAAGGCCATGGCCAACACCAATGCAGCCCCAGTGACCACCGGTCCCGTGAATTCCACAGCCCTGACTATGGCCTCATCATCACTATAGCCATTAATTATCTCCTCCCTGAACCTACTGATTATAAAGAGGTCGTAGTCAGTACCAACACTAAGCAGCAGCGAGATTAGGATCACCGGCAGTAACCAGTAGGTCTTCACGCCCATGAGGCCTTGGAACACGGCTGTCGTGAGTGCTAAGGACCAGGTTATGCTCATGAGTACCGTGGACACCAGCCTGAGGGGTATCATTACCGACCTCATGTATATTGTGAGTATCACCACATTGATGGCTATCATCACGTAGAGTATCAACCCGTAGTACTCACGCTCAAAGCCAAGTACGAAGTAATATTTATACGATGGGGATCCGCCAACCAGCACCTTAACACCGTACTCTCTCGATATCTCGTTTGCCAACTCCCTGAGGCTTATGTATATGGGTATGAGCTTGTCCGATAGGGATTGCTGATTAACCGTAACCGTTATTATGTAAAGGTTTGTGCCGTTGTACGACATGAACGCATTAATTACATAGTTCTGCCCCTCAACACTCTTAAGTAATGCCAATGCGCTGGTTTCATTCCCATAAACCACCAGGTATGCCGTGGAGTAGTCGTAATTCCTAAAATGATTAATCAAGATGCTGAGCCCGATCTTGGCTGGGGTATTGGGCATGACTTGCACTGGGTCCGTGGTTATACTTATGGTAGTCACCAGGTATATAAGTGCCACAATGGTTATTGCAAGAAATACTACCAACACCGTCTTTGGTCTCCTCACAGCAAACCTAGCCATCCTCGATAGGAAGGCAGTCCTCAATTCCACGGACTTCGCCCTCAGACCCATAGGCCACAATACCAAGTCACCAAGTAGTCTCATCGCCTCTGGCAGTACTATTGCTGTGGCTATCAACGTGAGCGAAACAGCTATTATGAAACCTATACCTATATCCTGGATATACCCATACCTAGATATTGCGAAGCTACCAAGTCCAAAACCAACCACTGAGGCGCTGGTTAATATCGTGGGCCTCACCCTACTTAACGTTATCCTCAAGGCCTCATCCTTACTAATGCCCCTAATCCTCTCCTCAAGGTACCTGCTCAGGATCAACATGCTGTAGTCAACGCCTATCCCGAATATTATGGGTGCGATCATGTAAACCGTTAGGTAGTAAAGCCTGAAATTCACGGCCCAACCATACAGCAAGCCAAGTGATGCGAGGTATGACAGCCCAAGGGCTGTCAATGACACTATGGGTCCTATCAGCGTCCCCAGCATGGATATCATAGTCACGAATACGAGTATTGCCGTGGTCTTATCAATAATGTTTACATCGCTTGTAACTATCTTCTCAAGCTCGTACAAAATAACCCCAGTACTGACTGGATAAACCCAATCCTTCCTAACCAATAGGTTGTACACGTAATCCTCGTAATTGTTTGGTAATGTTATGAAGGCTACGGTGTAGATTCCATTTAGGAATTTTTGGGTTAGGTTATCTGGTAAGTTGAGGATATTCGGTGGTGGGTATTGCTGCATTAATACTGTGGTGATGCCATTGCGTACTTCATCAATTACTGAAATAACCACTGAGGTGTTATTATTACAGGCGAGTTGGTAAATGTATGGTTTAAGCAGTACTGGTGTTTCATTAACGAACTCCTGGGTTATCAATAGCCTTAGTAGGTTAATGTTTGCGTTAGGCCCGATTAATGCAGCTAGTTTAAGCGTTGTCTCGTTAACGCCCTCCTCCATTAGCTTTTGATACACAGAACCTGTGACATTACTTACTGAGTAAAGCCCTGGGTACTCCTGCCGAATAATCTCCTCATAATTATTCAATAATAATCCCGTCACGTTAGCCCTAATTAATTGATAAGGTGTTGGTGATGGGCCAAGAATCCCCTTTAATTGCTTTAGCGTTTTATTGGCAAGCTCGTATACGTAGGGGCTATACCCATACTCATTTATGTAATCCCTCGTAGTTAATAGAAATAACGTATCCAGCGAGGCGTTGGGGTAGTTTCGTAGGTAGTAACTCCCGATTTCCTGATAAAGCAGTTGATCGTAATTCAGCGTAGCATTAAGCTCGTTCTCAATCTTTCTCGAAATATCACTCACCATTGAGTAGTACTCCCTATTTATTGATATTACCGCACGGCATTGGTTATTCAATGACCAGTATAGGTTCCAGGTGCTTTGCGTGACATTGCTCATGATTTCGTTGGTGGCGTTATTTATGCTCTCGTTGTACCTCGAATAAACGTCATTATATACCGTAATTAAGTCAACCAGTGAAATATTTGGTGCATCTATTGAATCCACAACATTACCCACATAACCCAACCTACCCCATATACTACCAGACCCATTTAGTTTAATAACAACGATTAATGTGGTCTCGTTAGAAGAACCAATGTACCTATTAACAATGTTACTCACGATTATGGGCTCTATGTTGCTGGGCATGAGTTGTGTCTCGTCGTAGGTCAATACACCGAAAACACGTCCTGAGTAGTAAGCCAGGTAAGTCATCACAAGAAGCCACGCTATAATCACTGCAATGGATTTGGCCCTTCGAGTATTCATTACATTGGATAAGGCATTTTAATTGGGTTAAATATCATTCTTTGTGATTAGTAATGAGGAGGTAGTTAGGCTGATTGATGTTGGTAAGAGGTATTACTTGAGTGGTGATGTTTATGTTGATGCATTGATAGACATAAACATGACGATTAAGGCCGGGGAGGTGGTGATAGTAATGGGCCCAAGTGGTTCAGGTAAGACGACACTCATGAACATAATAGGTACACTAGATAGACCAACTAGCGGTAGGGTTATTATTGATGGCGTCGATGTCACAGACAAGGATGAGAATTACTTATCAAGGTTTAGGCTAGAGAGGTTGGGCTTCGTGTTTCAACAATATAACCTAATCTCCCAACTCACAGCTCTTGAGAACGTAATGCTGCCCATGTTATTGACAGGTAGGTACACGAGGGAAGAGGCTATGGAAAAGGCAAGACTGCTTCTCGATCTTGTGGGCATTCCTGAAGTGGCAAATAAGAGGCCCAACCAACTCAGCGGTGGCCAGCAACAGATGGTTGCCATTGCGAGGGCGTTGGCTAATGACCCATCGCTCGTGATAATGGACGAGCCCACGGGCTCCATAGACCTGGCAAGCTCATACCTAATACTGGACCTCGTGCGGCTCCTAAATAGGTACTTAGGCATCACGTTCATAATAGCCACCCACAATATGGAGGTTGCCTCCATTGGTGGCAGGATCATCTACCTTAGAGGTGGTAGGATAATTGAGGAGAGTGATTTGAGGAGGATTAAGGAGGAGTTTAGTAGGTTGCGTGTTGACCCTGTCGTGGTTGCGAAGTCCTACCTTAGGGTACTGGATATCGAGGAGAGGAGGTTACGGAGACTTGGTCTTGATATGACGGATGTGGAGAGGAGGAGGAATTCAATCAACGATTTCCTGGGAAAACACGAAAGTTGAGTGAATAGGTTTAATTAAGGTGGTTGTCTTGTAAGGTTGTGAGGTTGAGGGGCGTATTACTGGTGATGATCATAGTCATACTAGCGATCAGCAGTATTGCACATGCTAATGAGGCTGTGAGGGGTTACTTCGTGGTTAATTATGTAACTTACCTAAACCCCAGTGGGCAAGCTACGAATTACTACATAGAATACTCACTAACACTTTACAATAATGGGCCATACCCAATACCATTAACAATCTCAATCGAGTTGCCGCAATACTCAAGCGTAATTTATACGTCACCAACTGCTAACGTGACGAGTAATGAGGTTACGTGGGTAGTAAACCTACAGCCATATTCCGAGGAAACCCTTGAAGTTAGGTTCAAGCCCATATACACCGTATTACCAATAGCATCGCTTGATTACCAAGTGCTCGTTAATGGAACCCCTGTAAATACGACAATAATTAACAGCGGTGTGGGTACTAAGATCAACCTACTCACTAACATAACGAACCTACTCCCATTCCCCACAATGACCACCATATCGCTAACAAGACAGTCAGGGCTCTATTACGAGTACAACATAACCCCAACAATAACACAAAACATACTAGGTTATGAGGTGGATTATTGGTTATTTAGTACAAGCAATAATACATCGTTTGGGTTGGGAATGGTTGTCGAGGATTTGGGACCTTGGCACAGTATTAGGGTTAATCCGGTGGGTGTGCAGGTGAGTATCGACTTAAACCAGTCGATAAATTCCCTCAGGGGTGCTATTGATGAGTTAAACGCGACAATTAATCAATTAAGTGCCTTATCTAGCTCGGTGATTAATGCGTCCTCCACAGCCAATAACTATACGGCCCAATTCCTACAGTTAATTGCATTACTCAATCAAACATCTAATGTGCTTGGTGCCTCAGCCTACTTAATAAACTCAACATTATTGGTGGAAAGCCTACTCCAAGCCCAACTAATTGAGTTGAAGATAGCACTCACGGCGGGAGGCCAGGTGCTCGGTACCGAGGCAAACGTAATATCGCAATTAAGGAGCTCATTAAACCCCATTGTTGGTAATGAGCAGAGCTACATCAACGCGTTGAATACGTTAAAAAATGACCTATCACAGATCGAGAAATTCACGAACAATAGCACCCTAGATGCTGAGATAAATAATACAATAAATGCAATAAATCAAGTCGAGAATTTAATAATAATGCTCAACCAGGTATACAATAACCTTGGTGAGATACAGAGCGAGATAAGCTCTACACAAGCTCAGGTTAACCAGGCTGTGGAAGGGTTAAATTACGCGATATATGCAGCAAACGAGAGTGAGGCTTTGATAATCAGCATATCGAAGAGTCTATACCTATTACATAACGAGTTGAACAACCTTACGAACCAACTACTAAGCACGTACCTGGGTATGGCATCATACCAAGCAAGGGCCATGTCTTACCTCATGCAAATAGGTAATTACGAGGGAGAACTTAGGGGTATGATGTTGGAGGATGAGGTTAGGATGTCCGTGCTAAACGCGCTCGCCAACCAATACCTAGGTTACTTACGGATTAACAATACCAATGTAAGTGTCGACGTAACCATTGAAGAGACGTTCATAGTGGAGATGCCCTCCATAGTAAATACCCAATACCTACTGCAATTACTTAACGAAACAGCGGTGCAGGGCAATAAAACCACTAGTCACGGAGTTAGTATGGTGACCGCAATACCTAATCACTTAATTTACCTAGTAGTCCTAGGTGTTTTGATTGCCGTATTACTCATCACGTTTATTATTAGGAAATTACATTAAGAACACTCGGTTGTGAATAGCCCTTACCCTAATGATTCTTACCATTACCTAAGGACTTAATTCCCTCCCAAGTTGATCTATTTTCATTAATCACACCAAACTTATTTAAATAGATATACTTAATGAACACTCCCTGTGGTCGACGAGTACGTTTATGATTATTCCGAGATTGAGGAAGATATTAGAAACCTCCTCAGGTTTTTGGGCGAAGATCCCAAGAGACCAGGGTTAAGAGAGACGCCTAGGAGGTTTGTGAATGCATTGTTGGAGTTAACGCGTGGTTTAAGGGAACCCGCGCCTGAGGTTAAGTTCTTCCCAATGGAGGGCGTTGAGTATGTTGGTCGTATAAGCATTAACGACATTAGGTTCACGACAATATGCGAACACCACCTACTACCAATAATAGGCACAGCCACTGTGATATACGAACCGCTCAATAGCGAAGTCCCTGGATTGAGTAAGGTGGCTAGGTACGTTAAGTGGTTAGCAGCCAGGCCAACACTCCAGGAAAGGTTCACCAGCAAGTTAGCTGACGATTTAAGAATTAAGCTTAATGCCAAGTATGTCTATGTTAAGGTGTGTGCATTGCACATGTGCGCCATGATTAGGGGCGTTAAGGATGAGGATATGTACATGGTGACCGAGTCCTGGTCGGGAAATATCGATGAAGCCCAATTGGAGGAGTTAAGGCGCGCCACGCATTGTAAGGTACCAAAAATCATACTCACTAAGGATTATTAAGTGGGGTTAGTCACTATTTATTAACCATGAATATTGTAGAGAGCGTGGAATTAAGCACGCATGTGCATGCAACAGAGAACGAGCTTAAAGTCGTAAGGGCTCTCTTGAACCTAGTCCCTCCCCAACTAAGGGATGGAGTTAAAATAATAACTAACGAGGGCCAGGGCCACTTTGGTAATGATATAAAGACAATAAAGGTTCAATTCAAGGGTGAGGAATCGCTATTCGTTGCTAAGTACATACTCTCATCAATAGATCAACTCGATAGGGAAATAATACTCGTAAGTCTAGGAAGTAGGTTTGAAAATGGGAAACTATACTTAAGATTCAATAAACAACTTGCATATTCAGGCGTCATTAGGCTTGATGATGGTGATGATGTAATAAAGGCCGTGATAAAAATAAACCACTGGACTTTGAAGAGCGAAGGTATTGAGAAGATAATAACGCAACTAACCAGGTAACTTAGGCAGTGTTACAGCTCCCATTGAGGCCGAGGTTACTAGAGAAGCATACTTAGCCAGTAAGCCTCGTGAATACCTAGGGGGTAGTGGTTGCCAATTCTTAAACCTTCTCTTGACCTCATCCTCAGGAACTAATAGCTCAAGACGCCCATTCTCAACATCAATCAGTACTCTATCTCCGTCTTCTACTATTGCTATTGGTCCTCCTGCTGCTGCCTCTGGTGCTACGTGACCAACCATTAGGCCCCTTGTTGCGCCGCTGAACCTGCCGTCTGTGACCAGGGCAACGTCAGAACCCAAACCAGCACCAACAATGGCAGCAGTAACCCTAAGCATCTCGGGCATACCCGGACCACCCCTTGGACCCTCATACCTAATCACAACAACATCACCAGACCTAATCTCACCACGCCTAATTGCTTGGAAGGCCTCCTCCTCACTATTAAACGGCCTAGCCCTACCCTCAAACCTTAATAGGTTGGTTGCGGCCACCTTTATGACGGCACCCTCAGGCGCCAACGAGCCCTTTAGTATCCTAATGCCGCCCCAGGGCTTTATTGGATTGCTCACATCCTTAACTATGTGGTCGTGGGGCACATTCGGGAATTTGTAATCCCTGAGATTCTCCTCAACTGTCTTGCCGGTTATCGTGATCGCTTTACCATTTAGCAAGCCGGCCTTTAGTAGCTTAAGCATAACTAATGGAACGCCACCAACAGCATCGAGGTCGGCCATAACGTAATCGCCACCCGGCCTTAAGCTGGCTATGTAGGGTGTTCTGCGGGATATTCTGTCGAAATCATCTAGCGTGAGCTTAACACCAGCCTCATAGGCTATAGCCAATAGGTGAAGTATTGCATTGGTTGATCCACCCATTGCCATGAGCACCGTTATTGCATTCTCAAATGCTTCGTAAGTCATCACATCCCTAGGCTTGATGCCAAGCTCCATAGCATTCATCAATGCAACACCACTCTCAACAGCATACATGATTCTCCTGGCTGATGTTGCTGGTGGGGATGCACTACCCGGTAGCGCCATGCCCAATGCCTCTGCGATTGCTGCCATAGTGTTTGCCGTGAACATACCCGCGCAGGCGCCGTAGGTCGGGTGCGCCCTCCTCTCTATCTCATACAACTCATCCTCCGTTATCTTACCCGCTAAGTAGGCACCAACTGCCTCGTGAACATCCTCTATCGTTAGCTTCATGTTACCATAAAACCCGGGCTCCGCCGTACCCCCATACAGGTAAACAGCTGGTATATTCAGCCTAGCCATGGCCATTAGTATTCCAGGCTCTGTCTTATCGCAACCACCTATCCCAACGAAGCCATCAAATGCATGGGCATTTATCTGGGCCTCTATTGAATCAGCAATGACCTCCCTACTCACCAGGCTATACCTCATGCCCTCCGTACCCATACCTATATTATCATTAACAACTATTGTGGGCACGGTCAATGGAGAACCACCACCCCTCCTAACACCCTCCTTAACGTGATTAGCCAACGTCAGGGTATGTATGTTACAGGGACCAGCCTCACTCCAGGCAGCGACCACCGCTATGAGAGGTTTACCAATATCCTCGTCAGCAAACCCAATTGCCCTCAGGAAAGCCCTATGGGGTGCATTTAAGATGCCTTCGTATCGATCCCTACTCTGTAACTTCACCCTGACCATATTAAATCTATATATCTACCGACTAAGTATTTATATTCATTATCTCACATGTTCTATTGAAGTGGTGTTGTACCGCCTCGGTACACTACACTGGTAATAACCCTTTAATACTTGGTTTCCCACCAATAATAGTGATGTCCTTCTCACTAGTAAGCCCCGCCTTCAAATATGGCGAGAGAATCCCGAAGAAATATACGTGTGATGATGTCGATGTAAGCCCACCACTACAGTGGTCAGGTACCCCCACTGGTACAAAATCGCTTGTGTTAATTATGGAGGATCCCGATGCACCAATGGGCGTGTTCACACATTGGGTACTCTATAACATACCGCCCGATAGGAGTGAATTACCCGAGAATGTACCCAAGACACCCACGGTTGAAGGTATAGGAGTTCAGGGTGTAAACGACTTTGGTAGGGTTGGTTATGGTGGTCCCTGTCCACCACGCGGACACAAGCCACACAGGTACTTCTTTAGATTATATGCACTGAATACCGTACCTAACATAAAGCAGAGGGCGAGTAAGGATGAGGTTTTGAGGATAATAAGGAGTAACATAATCGGTACGGCCGAGTACATGGGCGTATACTCACGTGGCTAATCACTTACTCAGTTATATTCAGTTAAAAAGTGTATTTCATGATTCAGACAGGAACCTCCAGGATAATGTGATGCCAAGCGCTGAGAACACTATGGCGAAGATTAATAGGTATGTGAAGTCAAGTAGGAGATTATGCCCCGCAACACCTAGTAATAACTGCCTATTTATGTCGTTTACATAAGTCAATGGGTTAATGTAGGCAATAGGCTTTAACCACCATGGCATTGACTTCACTGGGTAGAATGAGTTGCTTGCGAACATTAGGGGCATGTTTAGTAGGTTCATTATCGCCATTTGCGATTCCCAGGAGGTTGATCTTAGGGCTAGCGTTACAAAGAGTGACGCGAATCCCATGGACATTAAGGCCAGTGCTGCGTAGGCGCCCACCACATCGAGTGGGTTGAGGCTTGGGTTTAGTTTCATCCCAAGTAGTATGGCTATTACCAGGACTATGCTTGCTTGAACTAGGGACCTAATCATTGAGTTAAGTACCTTAGCCATCACAATATTACCCCTAGGCACCGGCGTAGTTAACAACTTACTAAGCACACCTAGGCGTCTATCCCAAACAATACTCATACCACTCTGCAATGACGTAAACAATGTTATGAATGAGAGCATACCAACGGCAAGGAATGAGAAGTAATCGGTGGTCCCAAAATTAGCCTTAAGAACTTCCGATGCAATTTCATCAATTATCTGCTTAGGTACGTTTAGGCCTGGTATGTTTAGTCCACTTGTGAACATGGATGCGAAGTTCATTGACTTTCCGAAGAATGCCAACCAAACGATAGGTTGGATAAGTGAGATTATTAAAATGACCGGCACCTTGTACCACTTGGCTAACTCCCTATTTGTTAATGACCATAAGCCATGAAGTGGATGTAGTCTGGACTCCATGCGCATCACCTCCTGGCCCTTGATATTGTTCTTCTAAACCTCATGAACTCCTCACCACTACTCTCCTCATCCCTTAACCTCCTGCCTGTGTACTCAAGGAATACCTCATCCATTGTTGGTTCCTTTATCGTTATACTGGTGGCCCTTATGCTCAATTTATTAAGTGACTCAAGTATTACTGGCGCCGCAGTGTTTCCATTCCTAACCTTAAACCTTATTGTATTACCAACCACCGTAACCCCAGAAACGCCATCAATACCCTCAATAACCTTCCTAGCCACATTAACATCACCATTCACCTCTATCGTTATCACATCACCACCAACCTTCTCCTTAAGCTCCTTAGGTGTGCCTATGGCTAATATTTTCCCGTGATCAATGATAGCAATACGCTCAGCATATTGATCAGCCTCCTCCAGGTAATGTGTCGTCATGAAGATTGTCGTGCCAAACTGCCTCCTCAACCTATACACGTACTCCCAAATAGCCGCCCTAGTCTGGGCATCAAGACCCAGAGTTGGTTCATCAAGGAAAAGTATCGCCGGCCTATTTATAAAACCCATGGCTATCTCCAACCTCCTCCTCATACCTCCCGAGTACGTCTCAACCTTCCTATCAGCCGCATATGATAACTCAACCATATCAAGTAATTCAACAGCCCTCTCCCTAGCCTCACTCTTCGGTATCCCATAAAGAGCCGCTATCAGCATTAGGTTTTCCCAACCAGTTAAATCCTCATCAGCCGTATACTCCTGAGGAACAACACCAATACTCTCCCTAACCTTAGCCGGTTGCTTAATAACATCATAACCATTGACCACAGCCGTACCCTCACTAGGCCTAGTAACCGTAGTCAACATCTTTATCGTGGTAGTCTTACCAGCGCCATTAGGACCTAGGAAACCGAATATCTCGCCATAATAAACTTCGAAGTTTATATGATCCACTGCGGTGAAATTTCCATAACGTTTTGTCAAATTAATTGCCTTAATTGCGGACTCCATGATTATCGCTCACTAGCCCAGAGACCTTGATGTTATATAAATCTTTCTCTAAACCGATATCGGGTAGTGAACCTAGTCCTAAACCTCCCTCAAAATTCTCCTAATACTTGGGTCAAATTGATCAAGCGTTAGCTGTGGAATGAATTGCCTAATGTACTCGAAGGCATTCACTATGGGCCAATTAGTACTATCGCTACTATTGCTCCTCAGCTCAACATAACCAGCTCTCCACAGTGCTGTTAATGCATCAGCATAAATCTTCCTAACCCTAATTGCCTCCTGGGCGGCATCGACCTCCTTAGGCATTGCCTTAATGGCTATCTTCACGTTACGCGCTATGGTCTCAAGATCATCCGGTGTATAATTATTCCTTATCACTGGGCATAGACTCGATACCACAAACTCCACCGTGAAATCCACGATTTTCAGCTCCGGATCGATTACATACCTAATAACTCTGGGTAGGTATGGGAATGATCGGCAGGTCAGTGGTTTATACAGTGAGTGAACCATACATGTCTTATCGTCGGGATTGAGGAATGGACACATACCCTTTTCATTCAGTTGCATTAAATATGACAGCGCGATCCTAACACCACCCTTAACATCCGTCACTACGTAACCAGGCTTGAACGTTAAATCCTTAACATCAAGCCTCTCAGCTAACTTACTGAGTATCAGCATCTCGTGTGGAAATACCGTCACTGGCGATATTGTGCAGCAGTAACCACAATTCGGCATGCACTTAAACGCAGTCACCACACCTATCATTCAAGCCTTAGGAGAATAAAATATTTTCTTCCTGGTATTTCAACACGAACAAAAACAACCCACAACAAGACCTACCGCTCGTTTTGTCATATTGAGCAGGATGAAACTAAATGCGGTATTAATAGGACCTCCTTCAATCTTCTAACCCCATAGGCCCTACACTTAATGAACTCGGCAGGGCTGCCACTAATCACGAACTTACCCTCCCTATCGATGAACACGCCAATTATATCATCAAGAACTGACCCAAGTAGGTCCTCCTTGAATCCATCGCCCACGTGTATCGCGATGTCTGGTTCCATATCATGCGTAAGCAGTGAGTACGCACGCTCAAAAATTGCCGGATGCGGCTTGGCCTTGCCAACCTCATCCGCGTAGACTTGTACATCAATGTACTTACTAAGTCCGTACTTATCAAGTAACCTCCTTGTTACCGAACTGCTCCAGAATATCACGTTCGAAACGACACCAACCCTGTATCCGTCATCCTTCATCTCCATAAGCACGTATTGCGCATCCTCGCCTGGCTTTGCATTCTTTGATTCAAGTAATGTATTTGATATTATGTTGGCGACGTCCATCACCATTCTCTCATTTAATTCTATACCGTACCTGTGCATCAATCTCTCTAGGAATGTCCTTACGTTATCCATAGGTGGCACATAAACCATCTCCGTAACCCTCCTAAGCCTAATCTCCCTATCCAAACCTACGTAAGCTTCATACACATGCTCGAAACTGGCCTCTATACCTATGGACTTCAGGTACTTGGTTATGTTGCTAGTTATTTCCTCTATCAATTCCTTACCATAGTTGATCAACGTATTGTAAACATCGAATGTTATGACCTTCAGACTCATTATGCACCATATAGCATTACCCCGCTCATATTTTAAGCATTGCCGTCATTAGGAAACGAAATCGAATTTTGAGTAGTATACCTAAATAAATAGGACTTCGAGTAAATACATTAGTTCCTTAGTGCAGGGCAGTTTCGGTTTTCATAATCGTTTGTAGCTGTCATTCCCGATGATGACTAATATGGGCGAAGTATTTAAATTTTGGGTAGAACGGTGAATTAATGGGATGATCCCGATGAGCTTGGCGAGGGTGACCGTTAGGGCCGCCTTCGGTGAGGGGAGTGGGTGTGAACCCCTGGCGACAGGCGGGGACCCACTCCCGCAGCTGGGGGCGGTCCACGAAAAAGCCGTCGAGAAGGAGACGGTGGAAAACCACCGCCTCCGGAGAGACGGTTATGTTTTTAAACTAATAGTTTAAGTACGTCATCGGTGCTAAACCTTTGGTTCAAATAACGATAATAAGGCTGGTGGGGTATAGGGAGTGGACAGAGGGCTTGGGTCCAGATAGGGAGCATGTAATACAGAGCGTGCAGGCTAGGTTGCATGACAGGCTAGTCAATGCATTTTCCAGGGTTAATGCATGGGCTCATCCATTTAGGTATGATTACCTACTAGCCATAACGAATGGGATTAGTGAAAATGAATTGACTGGTATAATTAAGGAGCTCGGTGATTACGCACCTGTCCCTCTATCCAGTGGCACATCTGCCCATAGTGAACCGAGGATGGCAGAGAGGGAAGCATTTAAGTTGGCACTAAAGGCAAAGCCTTGGGAGAACCTGGTTGGTAATACTGATGATGGGTTGGTAAGTATTGCCCACATAGACCTTATAGACTCAACGACAAATACCGAGGAGACCTCGAGCTACCTACTTTACGAGCACGTATGGAATGTGGTTAATCAGATAAGGCTTTACCTAGCATCGTACGGCGGCTTGACACTATACCTAGGCGGTGATAACATCGTCTCAATAATACCACCATCAATTAAGGAGGGAGAACTGGAACCATTAGCGAACCTATTAAATGTCAGGATTGGAGTTGGTATAGCTGGCAGGGGTAGGGTCGCCATGAAATTGGCGACCGAGGCACTTGACGAATTAAGGTTACGCAACATCCGTGGAGTATTGATAATGAGCAACGATTAATCAAACCCTAATAAAAACAGCGGTGCTACCTATAATAAATGCAGACAGGGAGGAAATCAGTTTTTAATTAGCTTAATTTTATTCATCCGGCCCTCCTTAACCACTTGTACATAACCTGCCGACTCCAACCTCTTAATGGCCCTCCAAAGCGTTGCCTTGGGCATATTCAGCTTCCTCTGTAGATCAGCCTGGTAGGCCTCACCACCCATCTCCATCAATGCCTTTATGACCTCCTTATCAGTTGGGTTTAGACCTTCGACTATTATGGGGTTTACCTCAGGACCTCTGTGTCTGATTATGAACACGTATATTAATAACGCAATCGCTGCTATGATTACGGTAGGTACTACGTAATATACGTATTGTGGGATTGATGAGGTTGTCTTCGTTACCTTTGGCGATGTTTGGTTACTCGTTGATTGAGTTGATGTTTTGGTCGTATTCGTTGTTGCTATGGTAGTTGTTGTGTTGGTGGTTGCTACGCCTGTTGTTGGTGTTTCTGGTACAAAGCCTATTGTATAGTTTCCAGGTGCTAGTTGGAGTATTATGCCGTTGCTAACCCTCGTGAAATTCACTATCAAATTAATGGGCAAGTGAGTCAGTAATATACTGTTTCCTATAAAGAGATTTACCACGTATGGAGATGATACGTTCATTGCCAAATAGCCACTTGGTGTTTGTGTAATTAGGGGTACGTACTTTATTATGAATGTGCCATTACTAAACGCCGGTATAATCAAGTGATTACTTATCAGTATTGCAGGTATTGATGTACCATTGGCACTTTGTACAGTTAATGTTGGTCCTATTGGTTCCACGGGTAATGTAACATTTAGCAAAGCAACACTTTGCGTTGTTGTAACGTTCATACTGACTAGTGATCCATTGCTCATTAGATAAATCATTATTGAAACCATAATTATAGGGAACATCACAAACAATTACATTGAGGACTTAAAAACCTTGCTAATTCTCCTTATAAAAAGAAGAGAAATAGAGCGATAAAGAAATTCCGTAAAATTGAAATGAGGTTTAATTTTAAACGGTCTTTATTATTATTCTAATTACCCTACTCTATATAGTAATTAATACATTATTGGCCACCATTACCTCGACCATTACCACCGTTACCTTGGCCACCCATACCTCCACCTGCGCCCCCTCCTTGACTGCCCATACCACCTCCATGACCTTGCCCACTCTTACCTTTACCGTGACCGTGCATATGCCATGAACTTGCCTCTTGACCGAACTGCTGTACAGTGTTTAGCCAGTCGTTGAAGCCCTTACCGTGCTTGAGCAATTGTAATAATTGTGCCTGGGCGGTCTCGTTGCCCTGTACTAATGGGTATATGCTTAACAATTCTTTGAATAGCTCATGTAACTCCTTAACGCTGGTTATGTTTAGACTTGTCATGTTCGTGAGCATGCCAAGTTCATGGTCTAAGATGGCTAGTTGCGTTAGGGTTTGGTTAAGCGTTGTTGCGCCATTTATTATTTGCTTAATGTAGTTCTCGAGTTCATGGTTTATCCTGTTTGCAAAGCCTATCTTCTGCTCCTCATAATACTGGGCAGTTACATTACTAATTAGGGAATTATACTCGCTAAGTAACGCCTCGGCCTCTGAGTAGTTACCACTGATTAATGCCTGCTTCAACTGGGACAGTAAGGAGTAAACCTCGCTTGCCTGTGTGCTATTTAGTAGTCCTTGTTCCTCAAGTCTTGTCAACGTCTCATTCAGTAGCATTAATCTATAGGTTAAGGTTCTATTCAGAATCTCAGCATGCTTCTCAAGTACGTACTCATGGACTAGGTAATGCCTAAGGTGTACCAGGAACTGCAGGGCTAGTAGACACTCGCCCTTGCTAATGAAGTAGTTGGTGATGTTCTGTAGCGTGGCTGGTGTTAGGGCAAGGCTTGTTACGTTAAAGCCCGTTGCGTTAAACCTCGTTATGTTGAACCCTGTGAACGTGGCATTAGCAAGGGTTGCGTTAAACGCGGTAGCGTTAAAGCTGCTCATGTTGGCTCCAACCCTCATAAGCCACATGTCGTCAATGTACAGGTTGGCTTGTATGGCAGTTAGTAATCCGGGTGTGCATGTTGCATTAGTTACTGTAGTATTTGTTGTGGTTGTCGTGGAGTTCGTGCCCACGGTTGGCACGGTCGAGTTCGTGAGGTTACCCGTACCTGAGGCCATTATGGGCTTCGCAACCATCACCAGGGCCAGCACTAACGTTAGCGCCAGTGCTATTGTTAGCGTTATTACCTCCATATTTATTATTGTTCTACTTCCCATACCCATCACCCAGACCATAAATTAATCCTCTAATAAGGAAATCTCCCTGAAAATCACGATGCTTCCACGTGAAACATACTGAAACCAGAGTTCTGGCCCAGACATACTCATAATGCTTTAAGAACCTAGACCTGGCACTAACTCCAGTGCTCGTCCTGATAGACCTCGATGGCACATTACTACCACTTAACGCCTGGGATCCCGTATTTCAAGACGCGAGTAGGTACATTGCTGAGAGGATTGGCGTTGACTGGGTCGTTATATATAGGGCCGCTAAAGAATTGAACAAATCCTTATTACGTGGATTCAGCATTAAAGCCTTCGATTGGGACTACATATTCACCGAGGTGGCCCATAGATTCGGTGCATCAGTGAGCATAGATATTAATGAGTTCCTGGTGAATTACGTGCACGGGTTTAAACCGTACGATGGCGCATATGATCTCTTAGAGACAATGAAGGATTTAGGTCATAGAATTATCATAGCAACCAATGGCTTATATAAGTATCAATCAATCGTCATTAAGGAACTGGGGTTTTCACAATACATAGATGGTATAAGAACTCCTGACTTAATAGGGTGCCCGAAGAACTGCTGTGAATTCTTTAGGGATGGTCGAGTCATGATTGGAGACAACCCATTATTTGATGTGTACTACCCATCAATGTGTGGCTTAGTAACCGTGTTCATTGGCGATTGGGAGAATAGGCTAAATTACGTAAGGGACGTGTGGGGTTTAGATCTATCAGGCATAAAACCCACCTACTCCTTCAAAAGCCTCGTGGACCTCTTAGACGGAGCTCAAGCAAATACCCTATTCCCCTCATACCAATGAGCTCTAATTACCACTAATTCCCACCGGGGTTCTGGACATTAATACGTTTAAATTTCGTGAAGTAAAGCGTTATTATGGTGAAGTCTATTATTATCATTATGTGCATTACTGTACAATAAATACATAGGGCATGGAGTAGGTAAGTCTCGACATATATCAAGTAGGGAACCACGACTATACCAAGGAACCTCCAATAAAAGAGCGTACTAAGTGCAACATTGGCTATGCGTCCAGGGCCAAAATCGTAAGTTATCACCAGGACTATGTTTATTACGAACCACACAGCAGCCAGTAGGTCAAGGGGGACACCACCTATGTCTGAGTACTTGCTCGAGAGAACTCTTTCGCAATCAATGGTCACTCCAGGAAATGGCGACTTAAACTGAGTACAAAGTGGTGGCAGTTTATGTAAATAATAATATGTATAAATGACCACTGATGATGCGAAGAGACCTATTGCTGAAAATGTAAGCATAAGTGTAAGCCAATTCTTCCCTAACCTACCCATCATTGACCAGTGTGGTTTAGGAACTTAAATATTAATCTCACAGGGAACCGCACTTCCCTAACTAAAAATGCATTTAAGCATTGATGATACATGGGTGATGATGTCTAAGGCAGGTAAGAGGGTTATCTTCCATGAATTATTAACACCCGAGGACGCATTAAACAAGATCTTTAGTACCGTGAAGATTGAGCCGGTGGGTGTTGAAATCGTCAAGATCGAGGATAGTTATGGTAGAGTCTTGGCTTCAGACATTTACTCGAGAATCGATGTGCCACCGTTCGATAGATCCACAATGGATGGTTTTGCTGTTAGGGCCGAGGACACATTTGGCGCCGATGAACTTAACCCCATCAAGTTGAGGGTTGTTGGTAATATCGAGACTGGAGCCGAGGGGCTTCCCAGGATTAACCCTGGCGAAACTGCCGAAATAGCCACGGGAGCCCCATTACCGCCCGGCGCCAATGCCGTGGTTATGGTTGAGTATACGAAGAGAGTTGGCGATGAGTTGTTGGTATACCGATCGGTTACCCCTGGGGAGAACGTGATGTCGGCAGGTAGTGACGTTATGATGGGCGAGCTAGTGCTCAGGAAGTGCACGGTGATTAGGGAGAGGGAGGTTGGTTTATTAGCCGCGGTTGGGCTTCGCGAGGTCGAGGTCTTCAGGAGACCTAGGGTGGCGATAATATCCACGGGCAACGAGCTCGTGAGCCCCGGCGGAACCCTTGGTCCAGGCAAGATTTACGACATAAACACGTACACCATATCTCACGCTGTTAGGTCCATGGGCGCTGAACCTGTGATCATGGGTATAGTTAGGGATGACATCAACGAGATGAGGAACACCATAACTAAGGCATTAAGCGTAAGTGATCTAGTACTCCTCTCGGGAGGCACGTCGGCTGGGCTTGCTGACTTAACGTATCGCGTACTTGATGAGATAGGGCCGCCTGGAATAATAATACATGGGCTCAAGGTCAAGCCAGGCAAACCTACGGTGGTTGCCGTTTCCAGAGATGGTAAGTTGGTGGTTGGCCTGCCTGGCTACCCAAGCTCCGCATTAATGATATTCAACATAATAGTCAAACCAATACTAGCCAAAATGCTATGTACCAGCGTTGATGAGACGAGGATAAGGGCTAGGTTGGCGATTAGGGCCGAGGGTGCCAGGGGCAGGAGGGCGCTCTACCCAGTGGGGCTTGTGGATACAGGCCACGGCATAGTGGCCTACCCATTACCCGCCGAGTCCGGGGCAATAAGTACGCTGGCCTACGCCGATGGTTACATAATGATCCCAGAGACCGTTGAGTACCTGGATAGTGGGGATGAGGTTGAGGTGGCACTGTTTACGCACCAGTACATGCCATCGAACCTATACATAATAGGCTCCCACGACATCGGCCTAGACCTACTGATACCCATGCTACCCGGCTTCGTAAGGGCCAGGGTTATTAACGTAGGCTCCATGGGCGGGTTATACGCGGTTAAGCGTGGCGAGGCTGACGTGGCTGGCTTGCACCTAGTAGATGAGGAGACTGGGCAGTACAACATACCGTACATGGTCAAGTACGACGTTAGGAATGCCGTGCTGGTTAGGGGCTACATGAGGGAACAGGGCTTGATAGTCCCCAGGGGCAATCCAAAGAATGTCAACAGTATCGAGGACCTACTCAAGGGTGATGTTAAAATCGTGAATAGGAATAAGGGCGCGGGAACCAGGTTTCTACTCGATATAAAACTGAAGGATGTGGCCTCTAGAATGGGCGTTAAATTCGAAGACCTAGTCAAGAGAATCAACGGTTACTACTACGAGGTAAAGACTCATACGGCGGTCGCTGCCGCGGTGGCGCAGGGCAAGGCTGATGCTGGTGTTGGCATTAGGGCTGCGGCGGCAATGTATGGTCTAGACTTCATACCATTGGGTTGGGAGAGTTACGACTTTGCCATACCCATTGATAGGCTGGATAAGGATAGTGTCAAGGCATTCCTAAACCTATTAAGAAGTCCCGAGTTTAAGGAGAGACTTGAGAAGTTACCTGGGTATAAAGTCCCAGGTGATATAGGTAGTATTATATGGAGGGCAAATACATGATTTTTAATTATCTCCAACTCTTGTTGCAGATGTAAGAGACTATTTAATGGGTAATTTATCTACGAGATACACCTTTCTAAGTTTCTTGTAAAAGGCAACCTTGGAATTCACAAAATCTATCAACTCCTTCTCTGAAACCTTGCCTCTGTACTCGTCCTTAACCACGACATACGCCACCGGTATTTGCCCTATGGATGAGTCCTCAGATTGCTCGCCTGTTACGAAGGTCTCCTTGACTGCTGGGTGTTTCATTAATATTATCTCGAGGTCCCTTGGGAATATTGGGTAACCCTTATACTTAATCATCCTCTTCTTAACACCCCTGAAGTAAAGTAGTCCTCTCTCGTCCATCACCATTAAATCACCGGTCAACAGCCAATCACCATAGAAGGCCTTCTTTGTGTCCTCAGGGTCTGAGTAGCCCTTCATGACCCACGGTGCTCTAACGGCTAGTTCACCGACTTCACCGGTTTTAAGTTCCCTGGCTGGGTTTTGGGGATCGACTATTTTCAGTTCGACATCTGGTATTGCCGTGCCCACAGTGCCCGTTACATCCTTGTACTGCAATGGTTGTAGTGTCAGTACGAAGGCCTCTGTGAGGCCGTAGAATTGGACTAAGGGCACGTTGAATCTTTGGTAGAAACCCAACTGCGTGGATGGCGCCAAAGGCGCAGCTGCCGATAGTGCTATCTTGAGTGATGATAGGTCCCTTGGGTCCAGGTTTTTATTGTTTAGTAATTGATCGAACATGAGCGGGACGCCTGCGAAGACTGTGACGCCGTACTTCCTGATCACACCTGGCGTATCGTTGGTGTCGAAATGTTTCACAATGATGGCTCGGGAACCCCTGACAAGTGCCGAGAGGAATTCCGTTAGGCCTAGTATGTGGGATAGTTGGGCCACGACGAGTACCACGTCATTATTACCTAGTCCTACAGCTTCGCCGAAGGCGTATGGGCCAGAGTATAGGCTTGCGTACTTGTGCCATACCTGCATTGTCCTACCCGCAATCCCCGCGTAGTAATAGATGAGACCCACATCGTCACCCTTAATACTCACGGGTTTGAGCCCTGCTGTGGATGTGCTGATTAAATCGCTTAAGTTAAGTATGCCCTCACCTGAGACACCAACGCCTATTACCTTGAATTTCGATAATACATTGCCCTCCCTCTCGATTACTGCCTTATCGGCGATTACGACCTTAGGCGATGAGTCGGTTAGTTGGTAGTCCAGGTCCTCCGATATGGTTAGCGGGTCTATGAGTACGGCGGCTGCTCCCAGGAACCATACCGCGAACAGCGATGCTGCTGACTCAATGCTGTTGCTCATTACAATACCAACCCTGTCACCATACCCCACACCCAACCTGCCTAATGCGTTGGCGAGTCTCGCGGCGTAGTCGTAGAATTCGCCATAGGTCATTGATCTACCACTCTCGTCGATGATGAACGTGCGGTTACCACGGCTTCTTGAGTACTCGGCTAGGGCATCTACAGGGTTATTGTAATCATAAGTAAGGTGTTTCAGAGACATCGGGATCACGTGATGTAGCCCTTCTCCTTAAGCGCGGCCTTTATGTCATCGAGTGTTCTGACGTCATCTAACGTGGATATGTCGCCATAGGACTCATTCCTCACGAGAGCTCTCAGGAGCCTTCTCATTATCTTACCGGACTTGGTCTTCGGGAGCCTCCTGACTATTATCACATCATCAACCCTAACGCCTGACGCCCTCGCGAACTCCTTGATATCATTAATCAGGGCTTCCGAGGGTGTTACGCCGGACTTAAGTACCACGAAGGCCAGTATTTTCTCGCCACCACCGCCCTGTATTGGTGAACCTACCACGGCAGCCTCGGCCACAGCCTTATGCCTAGCCAACACACCCTCTATATCCATGGTCCCATACCTCTCACCACCAACACTCAATATATCGTCAGCCCTACCCAGCACGTATAGATAGCCGTCAGAGTCGTAGAAACCGTAGTCACCGGTGTAGAAGTACCCTGGAAATCTAGACCAGTAGGTCTTGATTAACCTCTCGTGACCCGGGTCATTCCACATCTTGGCCATTGCTGGGTTTGGTATTGAAATTACGATATAACCCCTTTGACCCGGTGGTAATGGGTTACCGTCATCGTCAACCACCAACCACCTAGAACCTGGGAATTGTATTCCGGCTGAGCCGAGCTTATATGGTATCTCACCAAGCCCGTAGGGTGTCGCTGCTATTGGTATTAGGTGCTCAGTCATCCAATAAGCATCGGCTATCATTGTGTTGGGCAACTGCTCAATATACCACTGGGCAACACCAGGGTTCAACGTCTCACCTGTATTCAGTATAATTCTAAGCCTGGACAGGTCGCCCTTTAGTGCGTCCTCGCCAATACTCCTAATCGTGTACAGCGTGGTCGTGCTACTCCATATTAGTGATACACCGTACTTCTCAATGATCCTCCCAAACAAATCCCTCCTATACCCAACGAACCCCTCGAATAACAACCCTGTCAAGCCCATCACGGGTATCGTGTATAGGTTAGCCATGGGCCACACGGGCCAGCCTAGTTCGGAAATTGTCCACCAGACATCATCATCCCTTGGACTAAATAGTGCCCTAAACGTCCAGTTGAGACCAATTATGTAACCGCCATTACTCTGCATCAAACCTTTCGGCCTACCTGTCGTACCCGAGGTATAATAGATGGTGCCTGGCTCATTAGCCTCAACTGGGGTGGGCTCAATATACACCTTGCCCTTGGGCGCTATGTCCTCATAAACCAAGTCCCTACCCTGCTTAATATTGAAGTCCGAGAAGCCCCTGGATACCACCAGAACCTTCTCAATGGGTGTTTGGTACTTCTCCAGGGTTCTATCAACTAAGTCCTTCATCCTAACCTCCTCACCTGCCCTAAACCCCTTGGATGCGACCACGAAGACCTTTGACCCACAGTCCTGCAGCCTATATGCTAGGGTTTCCTCGCTAAGTCCTGCATAGTGTATAACCAGGGTAGCACCAAGCCTATGTACAGCCAATCCGAAATACACAGCCTCGGGTATGCTTGGCATCATCATGGATACAGTATCACCCTTCTTGACACCTAGTTCCCTAAGTACGTATGCTGCCCTATTGACCTCGCGGTATAGGTCCCAATAACTAATGACCTTACTATCACCTCTCTCGTTCTCATAGTAAAACGCCACCTTATTGGCGAGGACGGGTAGGTGCCTATCAATGGCATTATAACTAATGTTCAGGAGACCGCCCCTAAACCAGTAAACATCCGGTGCCTTACCCTCGAGAACAGATTTCGGTTTCTCAAACCACGTTAGGTACTCAGCCTTATCTGCCCAGAATCGGGCGGGGTTTTCCGCAGCCTCCATAGCCATTCTCCTTATCCTATCTAGGGAATAGAACCTTTGATTTACCGCCATAAAGTAAAAATTCCTAATTAATTTTTAAGTATTACCCCATTAATTATATGACTGATATGTATTGATAATTTTAACTATTTAAAATGATGAAACCTACCTATTCTTCCTTTCCTCATAATAATCATGAGTAAGTACCCGATACCAACTGGGGACCTTCGGCTCATAAAGTGAAAACTTGGCCAATGGGTATGGGTGTATTCTCCTAACGTTCTTCAAACCCTCAAGTACAAGCCCAACCTTATCGTAAGGTATGATGATGCTTAATTCATAGTTCTCAGTCCTACCCAGTATTAACTCGCCACTACCTGGAACACTCATTTGGACAGTGTTGCTCTTAAGTGATCTAGGTATTAATGTGCAGGATGCCATGCCTATGAAGGATGTTTGTGGCAATATCCCATACCAAATCAACGCCTTTGCAATGGAACTTATTTGCGCAGGCATCCCATAAATTACCACTAAATGTGGCACCACGCCTGCACGCTCAAGTGGAAATAGCAGAACTAGCCTCATTGAATTAGGCTCAAGGAACCTCTCATGAAGCGTACTTACGATAATTTCGTTAGCACCTTTGTCGGCGGTGTGCCATGGAGGTATCTCTTTATCGATATAGTCAAGGTACTTATCTGTTAATCCGAGTGCCTCGGCTGCAACCATGCAGTACGAATCCTCGAGTCCTATGGCTAATGACCAACCATACGTCCTAACTATATTTATAGCCTGGCAAAAAGCCACCCTAATGCCCAGGTCTTTATACGGTCTCCTGAACCCGGTTAAATCACACTGCTCGTCCTTACGGCAGAAGTATATGCCTATGGGCAACGTCATTAGTCCAAGCGCTTCCCTAATTCCCCTCCCTAATTCCCTGACTTGTTCTACGTTATTATTTTCAGCCGCCATATTCATTAAGCGTAATTTTTAATTAAATGCATTATCTAAATGATCTAGGTAAGATATCATTAATTATCGATATTTAGCAGTCAATGTGATAAGTATTCTTCAATTATATAAAACTTAATGCCTAACTTGATATTTAAGATTTGTCATTTCTTTAATCATGTATATAAGGCCTTACTTCTGACGGCATCTGTGCTGATTGATTTAGTGAGGGTGTTCATTAGATTGAGAGCTTATTGGGCAGCTATTAGGGGACTTAGGGATTTCATTAGTGATTATCCGTTCGATGAGATAGCCCTAAAGGCGCTTAAGGGTCGGGACGCCGTTTACCCCTTTGGTGAAGTCACCTCATACGGCTCCGCCGTACTTGGGTCCGGGATTTATGAAGGTAGAGGTTACCCGCGCTTCAGGACTTTGGACGACTCGTTGATACTACTACCCCCAGCCTTCACCCCACGTAGGCTCGAGAAGATGGCCGAACTGCTTAGGGAACCAACGTTCATGGATGTGAACCTTGAGGGCGAGTTGGGTGGTTTTAAGGTTTCGATGCCCATTGTTGTTGGTTCAATGGGTTCGACATCGATAGCCAGTAGGTTTAGTCTGGATGTAGCCAGGGCAGCTGCTAAGGCGGGTATTGTGTTTGGTATTGGGGAGAACGTGGCAACGGTGAGGGGTTACTCGAGGAGGTACACCAGGGGTCACCCAAGCTTTAAGGAGAGGGTCATGGCGTATCTGACGAATGTTGATAAGTACGGTGGGGTCATTATACAACAAAACGTTGAGGATGCGTATGATGAGCTTTGGAATAAGGTTTACAGTGATAGGGACTTGGAGCCGTACATAGAGGAGGGTTTGGTTGGTTTCGAGATTAAGATGGGGCAGGGGGCCAAGCCTGGACTTGGTGGTGTCATTAAAATACCTAAGGAAGAGGCGATTAGGTTAAAGGCGAAGTACCACTTTGAGGTTGATCCTGAGAAGGTTAAGGACAAGTTCATAACGAGGTACTCAGTACCTGGTACATACACCGAGGATATACTAAGGGGTATGATTAGGTTCATGAGGACTGCGTACCCAAGGGCTAGGATATGGATTAAACTCGGTCCTTACAGGGACGTGGATAGGGTGATAAGCATTGCCCATGAGGAGGGAGCACACGCTGTGGTGATTGATGGTAAGGAGGGTGGGACGGGCATGGCGCCATCCGTGGCGCTGAAGCACTTGGGCTATCCAACAATTGTCGGATTGAAGAAGATTAGGGACGCCAGGAAACTTGGCATTAAGGACTTGCCACTCCTAATAGCTGGTAGGTTGTACAATGGTTCGCATGTTGTGAAGGCGGTAGCGCTTGGCGCCAGTGGTGTATACATGGCGAGGCCATTCCTCATAGCCGCAATGGTTAAGGGCGAGAAGGGGGTCGCGAATTACATAGAGGCGGTTAAGGAGGAAACACAGATGCTAGTCTCTGCGTTGGGTAAGTACGACATTAAGGAATTGAGCGATGAAGACATAGCAGCACTTGATAAAGACGTTGCCAAAATGCTGGGAATACAATACGTATATGGCGATATCTAGAGCACGCAAGTACCAAGAAATCACAAAATTAATATGAGACCTCGCTCCTTCTTGTCAGCTTATTCACACCACCTATCCTTCCAAACCGACCTAATCAGTGGTATGAGGTGATTTGAGACGAACTCGACGCAATCCCTCGCTGTATCCTCATCTATCTCAAGGAATGAGTACTGTCCCTCCACCCTATTGCTCTCAACATCCCTGAGCTCCCTCCTAAACCTCCTGGTGAACTCCTTAATGTTGAGCTCGGGCGCTAATGAATCTATGACACCCAGTAACTCCCTCAGGTTATGGGTCTCCGGGTAGTTGGAGCCTAGGAAGAGGATTGTGGATTTGAGCAGCAATTGTGCGGATATTTCGCAGTTAGTGGCTGAAACATCGTACATACCCTTACCTAGGCTATCCTTTGCGTTCTCCAGGTACCTTAGGGCTCTCCTGCATAGTCTAACCGCTATGTCATATCTCGACACAATTTTATATTTCTGAAATACTACTTTTATGCAATGCTGCTGGGCTGGAGGAGGATTGAGTTCCTTGAGAGGAATTGGGGGAGGATTGCGGAGGAGGTGAGGGAGATAGCCCAGGACTACGGGAGGGTGTATAAGGTTGTGGTCTTCGGGTCTGTCATTAAGGGCAAGGCCATGGGCAGCAGTGATTTGGATATAGCGGTGATATATGAGGACAGTATTAGTGATAGGGAGAAGAGGAGGAGGGCTATAGAGATATCACTAAGGCTTCCGGAGGAGGAGTCACTCGTTACTGACGTCAAGGTCCTAAGTAAGGATGAGGCCGAGCTCTTCCTAAGCCTCGTAGGGACATATGTTGAGATCTAGCTTAAAAACGACCTCATAAGTTAAGTGTGGAGTTTAGGAGTTTAGATGACCCTCTCATGGATTAACTTTATGCCATGTGTCGTCTTAAATTATCCCCTCCAATCTTAGGGATTCGGTGTACATCATGAGACATGGCCCGAGACAATTAAGGACCTTTATACATCAGGGTGGGTGGTTGTTGAGGACGTGGGTTAAGTCGTACTAGTTAAAAATCTGTTGCTTGTTTAGAATTACCGTGGATCTGAGGGCGTTTATGAGGCTTTCCAGGATTGAGCATGGAGTGTTGACAAGTCTCATAGTGATTGCTTCATACATAATCTCTGGAGGCAATAATCCCATTGCAATGGTCTTACTCTTTATATCATCATTGCTGACTGAGGTATTTCTATTCGTCACAAATGATATATACAATATAGAAGAGGATAGGGTGAATAGACCTGATGCCCCGTTAGTGCGTGGTGATGTATCCATCAGAACTGCCTGGGTGCTGTCGTTGATTTCCGTATTGATATCAATCCTACTTAACGTTGTTGGTGTTGTCCTTAATTACCTGGCGCCATGGAGCATCTCAATACTGATCATTGCCATCATAACGGGCTTCTCCTACAATTATAGGTTGAAGAGGGTGATTTTCGTAAATAACCTATTGGTTGCAATAACTTCATCCCTAACCTTCCTATATGGATTATATGCCATTACATCAACATTACCAACAATGAACTTACCATACTTACTATTCACGGTATCCCTATTGGCAACCATGGGTAGGGAGCTGGTTAAGGGCGCTCTTGATATACCTGGCGATATTAAGGCTGGCGTGAGGACTGTGGCTAATACGTACGGCATTACAACGGCAATAGTTATGGCTGTGGCGTTCACGCTAACCGCTGTGGCTGTGTCGCCATTGATAATAATTCTATCCCTAAACGAACCCTTCGGGTTTATACTGACGATTGGTGTAGTAATTACGGATTTAATACTAACGTACATATGCATAGCTGTACTGCGTAGGAGCGATTATGCGGATAGGTTTAGGTTGACGTCGCTATTGGCGATGTCTGTAACGATAATAGCCTATCTACTCCTAGCCCTATTGATATTAATAACTAAGTAAAGCTTAATCTCATATTCCCAGGACGCTCCTCAGGATTGCCAGGTAATTAACCTCCTTAAGCTTCGCCTCCTTCAGTGAGGGTATTTCAATAAGCATCGGTTTCCTCATCTTCATCCTAAGCTTATCAAAATCCTCCCTAGCCTTATCAGCCAATTCACTCGTTACGAGTATAGCGCCGACATCCTCCTCCACACTCAACTCCCTAATTATTGAGATGACGTTATCGCCCTCATTAACCACCCTACCCTCAAATCCAAGGAGCTTGAATGTGTACACCGTGTGCTCATCACCAATTACTACTGCACGCACGTAGGGATGATGCAATTCAGACTTAAAAATTTGATTTCACGTGGTGATGCAATATGCAGGGCGGGGTATTCTGCCGTACTTTACCAGGGCTCCTTCTTCAGCCTGAGTAAGTAGGCTATAGTGTTTGTTAGTAGGTGTATTGGTGGCGTAATTATTACCGCCATCACCACATACACCCAACGCAGGACTTGGGGCTGAATAAGCCATAGCGCGAGAAGTGCTGCAAGTAGGAAATCAAGTTGATCAAGCAATGGTGCGGGGGCACCACGGGGTAACCCAAGTCTCCTCTTAATGAAGGCACCAAGTAAATCTCCAAGAAGAGCCGCCGTGCACATTACAAAGACCGTTGATGGTTTCGGTAATTCCCAGGCGACCTTGATTGCGCTTGTCACAATGATGTACGTAAGTTCACCAATTAGGAACCCAGCAAGTAACCCTGTTACGAACCCTTCATAGGTCTTACCATCACCGAAAATTCTCCTACCATCGAGGAAATTCCTACCGAAGTCTATGGGCGTCCTCCTCCTAAATATCTTACTCGCAACCACCGGCGTCGCGTTGGCAACATAGGGAGGCCATATTATCAATAGTGTTACGGCTAAATCCCACAGTAAATCCACGAGGAATCACTCAAGACTATGCCTCTTGAGGAGGTGTGTGATGGCTGAGTTCCTGGTTATGAACTCCGCACCGCACACCAGGCAGTAATACACATCCATGCCACCCTTCCTAACAGCAACTACCAGGTGCTCCTTGAGGTGCCTTAGGAAGGCGCCCTCGCCATTAACCTTGGCACCGCATATATCGCAGGTTATGGTCTTGCCACCAATACGTCCATGCCTGCGTAGGTGGGTAACGAAAGTGTTGGCATCAACCTCAGCACCGCATTTTGGGCATTTAAGCCTGGGTTGTGGTGTGGCTTTTGTTATAGCCTCAACTACCTTGTTAACGTCATCCCCCATGTAATTACATAATGGACAAACAACAACCTTAGTCAATGCCCTAGCCGCACTCATACCCGCCAACCACAACAAACTCGCCTTTTTAAATAATACCGCAACACATAACCTCTGTAATGAGTAGAGTGGTAGGATTATCGATGGTTAGGTGGGACCTTGGCGTTATTGGTTACGTAAGTGCCACACAGCAGGGTATCGACACGGCATATTCGGAGATATTCCTTAGGTGTTACCCAACGACTATAGACATGACCAGGGAGATGAGGGGTAAGGTGGCATGTATATTGAATGTGATTAATAGGGGCTTACCCATGAACGCCGTAGTATTTTTCTTAGATCCATACGGTATAGCTAACGATGTTGGTACGAAGTATGGGGTAGCTAGGGGGGTTGTGCTCAATCTAGTATACTCATGGTTCACTAATTACCTAAGGAGTAATGGCTTTCTGAGGGATTTGGATGTTGTGGAACTTGATGAAGAGCTGAAAATACTTACCCCCTTCATTAAGGCCAGAGTTGGGGGTAATGCAAGCAAGATCGCTGGCATAATAGCCACCCTAGTCATGGTGAGGGGAGTTGATAAACAGAAGCTACCCATAAGCATTGTAGACCTAAGAAACGATGCAGAGGAGTACGTAAAGAACACGCTTAAGAAAGACATGTAGAAACTTCGAAAGTTAAGTATGGTATTCATACAATCAGTTAATATTGGTCTTCTCAAATAAGGACGGTCTGGTAATCCGAATTACACCAGTGATCAGGAGTTCCAGCGCTCACTCATTCACTCAGTCAAATGCCTACTCATCATCTCAGTACTTGCACTAAACCGGTTATTTTTAATTTTAATTATGATAATAGAAGCATGATTAGTGATTAGTAATCTTTAATGAAACGCGCCTTGAAGAGGGTTGTTGCGTAGGATGCCTTAGGAATTGAAAATAATTGTGAGGATAGGAGGTAATTTTTAAATTGCTAAGGGATTATCATTAAACTATGGTTGGAGGAACACCCATTAAGGAGAGTGAGGTAAAGAATTACCCTTACGAGGAGTGGACAAGACCGTTTCAGTACAACGTAACTGCGGGTACAGCATATTCAAGGTTTCTTGAGGGACTTAAGAATGGGAAGATATATGGTACTTACTGTAATCGGTGTGGTCATGTATTTGTGCCTCCGAAGATGTACTGCCCATATTGCTTCAGGCCTGTGGATGGTTGGATCGAGGTTAAGGATGAGGGTGTTGTCGTGACTGCAGTCATTAGTTATATTAGTGCCACTAGGGAGCCCCTTAAGGAGCCTAGGGTTGTTGGTGTCATTAAATTGAGTGTTCCAGGGAAGGAGTTTGGTGAGCATAGATTTCCAGGTATAATGCATTACCTATGTGTTGATCCCGAGGATGTTAAGTCAATGAAGGTCTTTGGCATGAGAGTTAGGGCCAGGTGGAAGCCTGCCGATAAAAGGACTGGGTCTATACTCGATATTGAGTGCTTCGAACCTGTGAGGTGATGGGAATGTCATTCGAGAAGTTGAATATAAACAAGGACGTAAGGCATTGGTTACATACAATAGAACAGGGTTATAGATACACAGCTGGCCCCATAGGCACCAAATTCCTCGAAGGCCTAAGGGCAGGTAAATTATTAGCTGGCAAATGCCCTGTGTGCGGTAGGGTTATGATACCGCCAAAGGCCTTTTGCCAATATGACTTCGCAGAGATAAAGGACCTTGTGGAGATAGCGCCATTGGGTATTGTTAGGTCATACACGGTAGTTTACGAAGATTCCTACGGCAATAGGTTACCGAAGCCCGTGATAATAGGCTTTATAGAGTTTCCAGGAATTACTGGAGGTCTCGTGCATTACCTAATCAATGTAGATCCTAGCAACGTGAGGGTGGGGCTTAAGGTTAAGCCCGTGTTTAGGCCTGCGAATGAGAGGAGGGGTTCATTGATCGATATTGTCGGGTTCGAACCAGCCTAGGGAACGGGTATGTACTAAAAATTTAATAAGGGCATTGGTTTTTGGTTCCTGAATGAGCCAATCACAGAGGCAGGCTAGGATACCTGTATATAAGAAGATAATTCAGGATAAGATTAAGGAGTGGATGATTAAGGAGTTCCTAAACTACAGATTGTCTAAGCAGGGCTATGTTGACTCAGACGTCCTAAAGACACCACTAGGTACTAGGATTATCATATACGCAGAGAGACCGAATTGGATAATTGGTAGGAAGGGTGTCATCGTGAAGGAACTGACAGACCTACTAAGTAAGAAGCTTGGTGTTGATAACCCAATAATCGATGTCACACCGATACAAAGCCCAGAGCTTAATCCTAAGATAATTGCGAACAGGATAGCGTGGGCGATGACGAAGGGCGTTAAGTTCAGGAGGGCTGGTATGATAGCCATAAGGCAGATAATGGATGGCGGTGCCAAGGGTGCCGAGATAACAATAAGCGGCAAACTAACCAGTGAAAGATCCAGGTTTGAGAAGTATGTCTATGGAATCGTATATAAGAACGGTTATGATTCGAGAACAAAGGTTCAGAGGTTCGTCGGGCAGGTACTCCTCAAACCTGGTCTCTACGGCATTGAGGTCAGGATAACACCACCAGTACGCTTCAGTGATGAGTATAGGATTAAACCACCTGGCAGGGAGGCCGCGGCTGAGGTGCAGGCACAGCAAGTGAGTGAGGGAGGTGGTGAGGGTGGCGAGCAGACAGAGACTTAATGCAAAAACAATTAGGAACATGAAGCCTGAGGATAGGGCTAGGTTACTGGATGATCTTAAGAAGGAGTTACTTAAGTTGCAATCCCAAAGGGCCAGGGGAACTCTCGAAAACCCAGGTAGGGTTAGGACCGTTAGGAGAGCCATAGCCAGGATATTAACCATAATGAACGAGGAGGCGAGGAGTAAAGCCTCTAGGTAATTATTAATTAACAATACTCATAATCTAGGTTTAACACGTAGTTTCATAATAAGGCAGTTATGGCAATTAATAACAAAGACTTTAACGTCTTTGGGAGGACTATAACAACCACTAAATGCAGAAATGAGTCCCTCAACGGGATTCACGGTATAGTAATCGAGGAAACTGCGAATACGGTTAAGGTGTTGACATTAACGGGCTCCATAAAGACCGTGATAAAGGAGGATTGCTGGTTCTATGTAGATATTGGTAATTGCACATACTTAATAAGTGGTCGTAAATTGAGAAAAACTGGGAAGTCATTCTCTATGAAGAAGCAGTGAGGTTAGATTTATATTACCAGGATCCTAGGCCCAAGCCGTTGGATGGAACCGAGGTTGTGAGGAGAAGCAAAGTTTTAAAGTTGTGTAGTAATCCCTAGCTCTCGTGTCTGATCAGGAACTAACTGAACGGCTAATTAATGGCATTGTGAACCGCCTCAGCAGTGAGATTGAGGAATGGAGTAATAACCTGAGATTGAGGGCTGAGGCTGAATTGATGGATGGCGTTAAGGCCGTCATTGATAAGTACGCAGACACGCTTGAGAATATCGAGAAGGAGATCAACATGGACAGGGAGTATAGGCTCTATAATGAGACCATGAATGCTAAGAGGGAGAGACTCAGTGTTATTGAGAGTGCATACGCAGAGGTTGTTAGTAAGGTTAGGGAGAGGCTTAGCTCCATGAGAGGCACCAATGATTATAAGAAATTCCTTAGGAATTCGATACTTTGGGCAACATCCATAATAGAATCGAAGCAACTCGTTATAACAGCAAGCAAGGCAGATGAGGATATGGTTAACGAGATAATTTCAGAACTCAACCTAGATGCAACAGTAAACACTACGGATAAAGATCTCCTGGGCGTCATAGTTAGCTCCAGTGATGGATCAATAAAGGTCGACGCAACACTAGACTCAAGGCTAAGTCTCATGGAGCACCAAATAAAGACATTACTAACGCACATAGCCGCCACCTTAAAGAGTGAGGCTTAGGGCCATTAATTAATTGATAAATTGATTGTGGATTATTGGGATTAGCTTTTGATCCAGTCATTTCAGGGTTGGGGGTGTTTACGTAGAATTAATTTTAAATATGCAAATACACAGTGGCTTTTCGTGTCAGTAGGGAAGGGTAGGATAGTGTACATCAGCGGACCAGTTGTTAAGGCGGAACTACCCGGTGCATTGCTTTATGAATTAGTCTTCGTAGGTGAATTAGGGCTTTTTGGTGAGGTTGTGAGGATTCAGGGTGACATGGCATTCATACAAGTCTATGAGGAAACAACGGGCCTAAAGCCTGGAGAGCCTGTGGTTAGGACTGGAGAGCCACTGAGCGCTTGGTTGGGCCCTGGCATCATTAACCAGGTCTATGATGGTGTGCAAAGACCCCTGAGGAATATTTTTGAACTAACGCAGAGGCCGTTCGTCGCCAGGGGCATTAATTACGAGAGAACACCACCACTGGACTTCAAGAAGCCTTGGAAATGGATACCGAAGGCAAAGGTTGGCGATGAGGTCGCACCTGGGGACCTACTCGGTGTTGTCCCGGAGACGCCACTAATTGAGCACAGGATATTATACCCACCACTGTACAAGAAGGGTGCATTAAAGTACATAGCACCTGAGGGGGAGTATACATTAAATGATGTAATCGCTGAGGTAGAGACCGATGAAGGAATAGTGCAGGTAAAGATGTGGCACAAATGGCCAGTCAGGAGACCAAGACCCTTCAGGGAGAAGCTACCACCAATTGAACCTCTAATAACCGGCATTAGGGTTATTGACACATTATTCCCAATAGCCATAGGCGGCGCCGCAGCAATACCTGGGCCCTTCGGCTCAGGTAAGACAGTAACGATAAGGACCCTGGCTATGTACAGCCAGGCCAGGTACGTAATACCAGTCCTGTGCGGTGAGCGTGGTAATGAGGCAGCGGATGCATTGCAGGGATTACTCAAGCTTATTGATCCTACGACTGGTAGGCCGTTGATGGAGAGGACGACGATAATTGTGAACACGTCAAACATGCCCGTGGCAGCCAGGGAGGCAAGTATATACATGGGCGTTACGATTGCCGAGTACTTCAGGGACCAGGGATATGATGCATTCCTAATGGCTGATTCAACGAGTAGGTGGGCTGAGGCTATGAGGGAGGTTGCACTTAGAATCGGTGAGATGCCTAGTGAAGAGGGGTTCCCGGCATACCTACCGACTAGGTTGGCCGAGTTCTACGAGAGATCTGGTAGGGTTGTAACGCTCGGTAAGGAGGGTAGGCTCGGCTCCGTAACCATAGCTGCCTCAGTCAGTCCGCCGGGTGGTGACTTCACGGAACCCGTAACAAGCCACACGCTGAGGTTTGTGGGTGCGTTCTGGCCACTGGATGCTAAGCTCGCCTATTCAAGGCATTATCCAGCGATTAATTGGTTGATGGGGTTCAGTAGGTATGTGGATACGGTGGCTGAGTGGTACCATAAAAACATATCCTCTGATTGGAAGGATATTAGGGATGAGGCGGTTAGGATATTGACCAGGGAGGCTGAGCTTCAAGAGGTTGTTAGGATACTGGGTACCGAGGCCCTGAGCGAGCAGGAGAAACATTTACTCAATGCAGCATTCCTAATTAGGGAGGGTTTCCTGAAGCAGGATGCTTATCACCCAGTTGATGTTAAGTCTTTACCGCCTAAGCAGTATTGGTTGCTTAGGTTGATGATTACGTTCTACAGGAAGGGCCTTGATGCAATAAACCGTGGAGTGCCTGCAGCGGCGCTTAGGGAACTTGATTTGGTGAAGAGATTGCCTAGGCTTAGGATGGAGATCAAGAACGAGGATTACCAAAAACTCGTTGATTATGAGAAGGAGTTGGTTGATGCGATAGAGAATTTGACTAGGCAGTACGAGTCGCAGAAGCTTGTTGCTAAGACGTAATTATTACCATTAAATTATTAATACTTTAGAGTACATTACCTAATACACCCATAATTGATTTGATTAATTGATAGTTTGTCGAGCCGCACACTATCATAACAGAATCATCGCATTTTATGTTCATTACTAATCCACGAAGTCTCTCGCCAAGGTCCTTATACATATCCTCAAAATATGTCCCAAGCCTTAGAATTAGGAATTTGTTTTGCGAACAATCGTATCTTAGGAATAGTACGGCATCTGCACCATTCTTTATCGCGATATCCCTAAGTCTCACAACATCGCTCTCATCAAAACTCCTCCTGGTCACTAACGCGTAGCATCTCTTACAACCACAATTGAACACCTTTGCGAACTCCTCATCCTCGTTTATTATAACTATACCGGCATTGCTTAGCATTGCCGAGAGAATCTCCTCGCCCCTGCTCGTTAACTCAGCCCCACCCTTCATGACCCTAATGGCGCCCTGCTCCCTCAACTCATTTAGCACCCTCCTAACCACACCCTCGCCGATGCCCGTTATGGAGCTTAGGGAGTACCTACCCATCCTACCATGCCTCTTAAGCGCCAGTAATATCGTTATGGCCTCAGCAGCCATTAACTAGAGCATTACAGCCCATAAAAATAAGCTTTCCTTAGCTAAACTCGTAACACTTATTAATTTCCCAGTTATTCGTATTCGGTGATTATTATTTGCCAATCAAAGGCGCCTACGTGAATTCCAAGGACTTACCAATAACCGTCTACAATACAGCATCAAAGAGAATGGAGAGAATAACCCTCCTAAGACCTGGGCTCGTTAGGATTTACGTATGTGGCTTGACGCCTTATGACTCAATGCATGTTGGTCATGCAAGGACCTTCGTGTTCTACGACATATTTAGGAGGTACCTCGAGTACCTGGGTCTTGAGGTTAGGTTTGTAACCAACTTCACGGACATTGATGATAAGATAATAAACAGGGCTAGGCAGGAGTTTGGTTCGGACATGGTTAATAGGTGGTATGATGTACCGAGCAGATACATTAAGGAGTTCTTCGACGCCATGGATAGGCTCTACATAAAGAGGGCCTATGCCTACCCAAGGGTTACCGAGAACATAGGCGACATGATGAAGTGGATACAGGAATTAGTCAATAGGGGTCTAGCGTACGTAAGCCCCGATGGCTCTGTGTACTTCGACATAACTAAGGTGCCTAGATACGGCGAATTCTCTGGACAAAAGATAGAGGACTTAATTGCGGGGGCTAGGGTCGAACCCGAACCAGGTAAGAGGAACCCACTTGATTTTGCCCTGTGGAAATCATGGAGTGAGGGCGAGCCGTGGTGGAATAGCCCGTGGAGCCCAGGTAGGCCTGGCTGGCATTTGGAGTGCGTGGTCATGTCCAGTAAGTACCTGGGCGTCCCGTTCGATATACATGGTGGCGGCCAGGACCTAATATTCCCACACCACGAGAATGAGGTCGCAATAGCCAGGGTGTACTTCGGCATTGATTACTTCGCGAGGTATTGGATTCACGTGGGCTTGGTGACGATCAAGGGACAGAAGATGAGCAAGTCTCTGGGTAACATAATACCAATAATGGACGTGCTCAGGAAATACGACGGGGAGGTCCTTAGGCTCTACTACGCAATGACCCATTACAGGAAGCCTATGGATTTCGACCCAGACGCGCTGGATCAGGTTAGAAATACATTAATGAGTCTCTACGCGGCCTATGACGAATTGCTCGAGGCAATAAACGAGGCGCCAGAGGCTGGTTCTAAAGATGAGGAGTTGATAAGTAGGGTCAATGGTTATATTGAGTCCTTCGAGTCCTCACTCAACAATGACGTAAACACCAGCGGTGCCGTGGCATCTATAATAGAGTTTGCCAAGTACATAACATCCACCCTAATTTACAACGCCCAGAATTACTCCAAGGGTGCGTTAACGCAGACATTAACGGCATTCAGTGACTTGGCAGGTATACTTGGTCTACTCAATAGGACGAAAATACCCCCATCATTGATATCGTTAGTGAACACCCTGATAAGTATTAGATCGCAGTTGAGAACTAGGAAGATGTTCGACTTGGCTGATGAGATTAGGAGTGAGCTAGGTAAGTTGGGTGTTGTTATAAGTGATGTTGGAAATAAGACCTACTGGTACATAGACAGGGATAGAATCGCTACATAACACTTATATATCATAAGCATCACTACCTAAATCCGTGAGATTAGTATTCCTTAGTAATGGTAGTTTCGCTGTATTGTATGATGAGAATTACTACATAAGAGATCTTTACTACCCATTGCTTGGTCAACATCACCACCACTCATTCGATGGTAAGTTCAAGATTGGTATTTGGCATGATGGCAAATTCTCGTGGCTCGAAAACATAGGAAATAAAGAAATACTCCTTGATGGTTCTAAGGCTGTACTCCATGCTCAATGGGATGGTCTTGATATAACGATGGAGGACACCGTTCTCATACCACAACCAGCACTCGTTAAGCACGTGTTGATTAGGGGTCCTGGTTTTGTGAGGGTCATATTTTACCACGACTTTAGGCTTAATGGTTATGAGGTTGGGGATACGGCATTTTACGATCCATCACTCGATGCAGTATTTCATTACAAAGGTGCCACATGGTTTGGTATGGCGTCCACAAACTCGTTGTATGAGTATACAACGGGTAGGAGGGACTTGAATGTTGTACTTCCTGATTGTGAGGATGGGATTTTGAGTAAGAATCCGATAGCCCAGGGTTCCGTGGCTTCTGCGATATCTATAGCCAGCCCCGAGTTTTACTACTTCATTGTTGCTGGTGATAGTTATGATAGGGTTTTAAGGTTGATTATTGATCTTAGGGATAGGAAGAGGTTAGAGACGTACTTCGTTAGATCAATCAATTACTGGGGTAATGTGGCATCCGAGTTCGCTGATGACAAACTAGCGGCCCAAAGCATTGTGGTTCTCCTTGGGCATGTTGGTGTTAATGGGTCAATACCCGCATCACTGGATACATCAATAATAAAGTTTAACCTGGACACGTATGGTTACCTATGGCCTAGGGATGCGGCATTCGTAACAATGGCGCTTGACATGGCTGGTTACTTCACATTCACGAAGAAGTTCTACAGTTTGGTATTCAAGCTATTCAGCGGTGAGGGATTCCTATTTCAGAAATACAATCCAAGTGGTACCTGGGGTTCGACATGGCACCCATTCACGGTTAGGGGTAGGAAGTCGCTCAATATACAGGAGGACGAGACCGCAACCGTGATATACGCCTTTTGGCATTACTTTAGGAGGACTAGGGATTATGACCTGCTTAGGGAGGTGTATGATGTCATAACGAGAGCCGCTAATTTCATGGTTAATTTTAGAGATGAGAAACTGAAACTACCCCTGGAATCATACGATCTATGGGAGGAGAGACTCGGTGTCCATACGTACACCGCAGCCTCCGTATACGCAGGATTGCTTGCC